>ERZ827168.104-NODE-104-length-135128-cov-6.295063_pt1 | contig 135128 bp, 122 predicted proteins | sample MGYA00519868_ERZ827168 | MGnify/ENA primary metagenome ERZ827168 (study PRJEB31778, sample SAMEA3449271) | human gut metagenome | biome: human gut; feature: human-associated habitat; material: faeces | place: United Kingdom | collected 2010/2012 ... | reverse complement strand
AGAGCGCGAGAGAAAACCGTTGGGAGGGGAGAGAATAAGCATCTCTGATGCGCTCGCTCCCCTCCCAAAGAGGTTGTCGCTCGCACGGCGGTAGATGGGTCATGCGTGACCCATCCGGTTAAGTAGATAGAGTATGATATACTCCCCGGGTTGTCTCCCCAAGACAGCGGTAAACCCGTACTGCGTGACCCTAGCACGCAGAAAAAATAAGATGATTCACAAACAGATGGTCACTATAAGTAAACCGGCAAAACTATCCCGGCACGCAGAGCATAAAGAACCGCACGAAAAGATCTTCACCAAAAGCCAAACCGCAAAAAGAGCCGCCCCAGGCGACTCCGTTATACTATAATAGTGTCTCTCCCTTCAGGCAGTTCCGCCCCCGCTCCAGGGCGACGATCCCCGTCCGGCACATTTCCAGGATCCCGAAGGGGGTCAGCAGTTCAATGAACGCATCGATCTTGGAGCTTTCCCCGGTCAGCTCGATGCACAGGGCGTCCGTAGCATAATCCACGATCTTGGAGCGGAAAATGTCCACCGCCGCCAGGATCTCCTGCCGGGTCTGGGCGTCATTCCGCACCTTGATGAGCAGCAGCTCCCGGAATACGGTGTCGCTGTGGGGCAGGGCACGCACCTCTGTCACATCGTGGAGCTTCCGCAGTTGCTTGAGGATCTGATCCAGATCATGGGCATCCCCCCGCATGGCAATGGTGATCCGGGACAGGGCAGGGTTTTCCGTTTCCCCCACCGTCAGACTGTCAATGTTGAAGCCCCGCCGGGTGAACATGCCGGAAACCCGGGTCAGCACACCGGACTGGTTGGATACCAGCGCTGCGATTACAAATTGTCCCATTATGCCTTCTCCTTTCGGTGATGCTTTTGAGCGGATTCCGGAGCCGCCAGCAGCATGTCCTCCACCCTGCCGCCGGGTGGGAGCATGGGGAACACCATTTGTTCCGGATCCACCGGACACAGGATCAGTACCGGCTTTTTGCTGTGTGCCGCTCTGGTCAGCGCCTGATCCAACTGTGCATAGGACTCTGCCCGGAGTCCCACCGCTCCGCATGCCTCCGCCAGTGCCGGATAGTCGATGCTGCACCCCAGATCCGTTGCCGCATACCGGCGCTTGTAGTACAGGGTCTGGCTCTGCCGCACCATGCCCAGGGTGTGATTTTCCAGCAGCAGGATGGTCAGGGGCAGCTTCTGCTCCACTGCCGTTGCCAGCTCGTTGAAATTCATGCGGAAGCTGCCGTCCCCGGTGATGAGGATCGTGGGCTTTCCCGTGCCAATGGCTGCCCCGATGGCAGCACCCATGCCGAAGCCCATGGTGCCCAGACCGCCGCTGGTCAGGAAGGAGCCGGGGGTGCGGAAGGAAAAATGCTGTGCCGTCCACATCTGATGCTCTCCCACGTCCGTGGCAATGTAAGCGTCCCCTGCCCGGTCGCTGAGCATCCGGATGATCCCTGCCGGGTGGAAGCCCTCCTGTGTGGGCATCTGCTCCGCCTCCTGCTGCTTTAGCTGCGCCAGCCGCTGCTGCCATGCCGGATGGGACTGCCGGGGGATCCGCTCCAGCAGACGCTCCAGTGCGTCCCGGATGTCCCCCTCGATGCCCAGATACACCGGCATGGTCTTTTCCAGCTCTGCTGCATCAATGTCGATGTGCAGGATCTTGGCGTCCGGCGCAAAGTTTGCATGCTCCCCCACCGCCCGGTCGCTGAACCGTGCTCCGGCAACCAGGATCAGATCTGCCTCCCGTTGCGCCATGGCGGCGGCGTAATGGCCGTGCAGCCCCTGCATCCCCAGAAACCGGGGATCCTCTCCGGGCATGGCGGACAGCCCCATGAGGGTAGCCCCCACGCCGCAGTCCAGCCGCCGGGCAAGCTCCTGCACCAGAGGCGCTGCCTTTGCCCGGATCACACCGCCCCCGCAGGAAATGTAGGGGCGCTGTGCCGCTGTCAGTTGCCGGACAGCCTCCTCCAGCTGTTCCGCCGCCGCATGCTTTGTGGGCAACATGGGCGCCTCCCCGGCAGGAGTGTACTCCCACCGGGTTTTCTGGATATCGCTGGGAATATCCACCAGCACCGGCCCGGGTCTGCCGGATTTTGCGATGGTGAACGCCTCCCGGAGGGTGTCTGCCAGCCGTCGGATGTCCTTGACCATGAAGTTGTGCTTGGTGATGGGAATGGTGATGCCGGTAATGTCCACCTCCTGGAAGCAGTCCAGACCGATCCGGTCACAGGGCACATTCCCGGTGATTGCCACCATGGGCACCGAGTCCAGATAGGCGGTGGCGATGCCGGTGACCAGATTGGTGGCGCCGGGGCCGGAGGTGGCGATCACTACCCCGGGCTTTCCCGTTGCCCTGGCGTACCCGTCCGCCGCATGGGCGGCTCCCTGCTCATGGGCGGTGCGGATGTGCCGGATCTGCCGGCGCTTCTGATACAGGGCATCGTACAGGGCAAGCACCTGCCCCCCCGGATAGCCGAATACGGTATCGCACCCCTGCTCCAGTAAAACCTGTGTGACGATCTGTGCGCCGGTGAGCCGCATGCTGCTCCCTCCTTTCCCGGTTTTTCGCTGTTTCTGCCGGATTCATTATACCATTCCTCCGGCGGAAAGTCAAGGCGGCGGCAGGGGCAGGATTCGTGCAGAATACACCAAAAGATGTGCATAAACTATGAAAATTGTGTTGACATTTATGTGCCGGTATGGTAGAATATACGTGGCGGTATAGCGTCACTGCGCCCTGTTCCGTATCACAGCACACCCGGGTCTTCTGACAGCTGAAACAGGGACGGTTCCCGGCAAATTGCATATTATTTTACTAAGAAAACCTCCGATGCTGTGCAGGCTGTACGAAGAGGATTCCACAGCCGCCGGGGCATTCTTGGTTAATCTTAATAAAAAGTCGCGTGGTATTTATGTAAAAAACACGATTGCAAATTTTCTTTGGGAATGCTATAATATTTTATATTAGTGTAGTGTCGCTGCGTTCGGTTTTTGAACGGTTAACCCGGTTTGTTTGTTTATTCGCATGCGGTTTTGACGTCCGGTCTTCTGACCGCCGCAGCGGAAAACGGCAGGCAGCCGGATCGGGGCCGGCTGTAACGGGTGTCATTAAATTTGGAGGTGGTTTTAATGCCGAGTTATACTTACACGGCGAAGGATGTCGCAGGGAATATCCGGAAAGGTACTCTGAGCGCAGAGGACGAACAGGATTTTCTTGCGAAGATTCATGAAAAGGGACTGTTCCCCACCGAGTACAACGAGGCGGCAGGGGTAAAGCAGTCTACGCACAAGTTTTCGACCAAGGAGCTGGCGTTCAACTGCCGTCAGATGGCGGCAATGCTCACGTCCGGTCTGACCCTGGTCAAGGCGCTGGACATTCTCTGCCGGGAGCAGGAAAAGGAAGCCAGCAAGCTGATCTGGCGTGACATTTACGAGAACGTGCAGAAGGGCGAATCCTTCTCTGCGTCTTTGGAAATGCACAGCGGCTCCTTCCCCCAGTTCCTGATCTCCATGGTTGCCGCCGGTGAATCCAGCGGTTCTCTGGATCAGATCATGCAGCGTATGTCCGATCATTACGCAAAGGAAAACAAGATGCACAACACCATCAAGAGCGCCATGATGTATCCGATCATCCTGGTTATCCTCTGTGTAGCGGTTGTCATCGGTCTGTTTACCTTTATTATGCCGACCTTCGCAGGGCTGTTCACCAACCCGGATGATATGCCGGTGCTGACCAAGTTCATGATGGGCATCAGTAACTTCCTGCGAACCAAGTGGTACATACTCATCGGCTTCGTGCTGATCGCCGTGTTCGGCATCCGTTACGCTATGAAGATGCCAAACGTTCGTCTCAAGTGGGATCGGTTCATCATCAAGGGACCCGGCTTCGGCGCCCTGGTGGTCAAGATCTACACCGCCCGCTTCGCAAGAACGCTTTCCTCTCTGTACTCCAGTGGTATTCCCATGGTAGAGTGCCTGGAGCGTTCCTCCGCAATTCTCAACAACAGCTACATCGACGAAAAATTCCGTACAGTCGTGGATGAGGTAAAACAGGGCGAGACCCTTTCTGCTTCCATTCAGAGAACGGAGATCTTCGAGTCCATGTTCTGCTCCATCATCTATGTAGGTGAGGAAGCCGGCGCCCTGGACGACATTCTGGCAAAGACCTCTGACTACTACGACGAAGAAGCGGATTCCGCAGTACAGCGTCTGGTCGGCATGCTGGAGCCGGTCATGATTATCATACTCGGTATCATGGTTGGTCTGATCGTAGCATCCGTACTTCCCGCACTGTATGACTCCTTTGAGAACATCGAATAACAGAGAGGTGGATAAATAACATGCTTTCATTTGACATTACCGACAGAAACATACGCATCATCAAGGGCGTAGAGAGCAACGGCAAGATCCGGATCAACTCCGCAGCGACCCTGAACCTGGAGGAAGAGATCATCGTCAACGGGCACGTCAAGGATGTGCCCCGTCTGGCAACCCTCATCAACCAGGTGCTCAAGACCAACAGAATGGCTGACAAGGAGGCCATCATCAGCATCTCCTCCAACCTGACCATTTTTAAGGAACTGCATATTCCCAAGGCAAAGGAACAGGACTTTGTCAAGATGGTACGGGCAGAGATGCAGACCCAGTTGGGCATCGATGAATCCTATTCCGTATCCTACGTTATCGTAGGTGAGGAAACCGACGAGAACAACCAGATCGTCCAGAAGGTTCTGGCAACCGCTTGCCCCTACGAGATCATCGACTGCTACAAGCGTGTGTTCTCCATGCTGACCATCAGTCTCCGGTCCGTTATGATCGGCTGCAACTGTATCACCAAGGTACTGCTGTCCGACGCAAAGATCAAGTCCAAGATGCCCTTGCTGGCAGTACAGATCGACAACAACTTCATCAGCCTGAACCTTTATGAAAAGGGTCAGCTGTCCTTCTCCCGTTTTGCATCCATCTCCGCCGAGGACTACGGCAACTCCGACGACTATGTATTTGAGGCAGTCAACGAGAACATCTTCCGTATGATGCAGTTCCAGAAGTCCAAGAACACGGGAGAGGTTGTGGAAAACGTTGTATTCTACGGCGATACCCACGAGTTTGTTCGTCTGACCAACGCACTGGAGCAGATGGGCGTTCGTACCAGCATCATCACCGTTCCGCCCCAGATCCACGGCTATGAGAATCTGGAATTCTCCTCCTACGCAAACGCCATCGGCGCAATGTTCAAGCGGAACAAGGAAACCGAGCGGATCAACCTGCTGGAAACCGACACCTTCAACAACAACAAGATCAAGTCCGACAAGTCCTACGGTCTGCTGCTGGGCGTTTCCGTTCTGGCAACCGCAGTGGTTATGCTGGGCGCATGGGGCGCACTGAAGATCTACGACAACGGCATCAAGGACGAGATCAAAACCTACCAGGACAAGATCGACAGTCCCGAAACCAAGGCAAAGCTTGCACAGCTGGAGCAGCTCAAGAAGACCGAGGAATCCGTCACCACCCTGCTGAGCGAGATGACCGACGCCAGCGACGCATTCAAGACCCGCCCCTACATCCTCAAGGAAACCTATGACATTGTAGAAAAGGCGGCAGAGGAAACCGCAACCGAGCAGCGTTTGTCCGACATGGAGGTTACCCAGTTTGACTACAGCGCCGGCGTGCTGAACGTGAAGATCGAGGTTGACGCTTCTGAGGATCCGGCGCAGAAATTCCCCGCAGCGGTTACCGCCATCCTGGAGAAGGAAACCAAGTTCTACTATGTGGACTATAAGGGCTACCAGGTGAAGGATGAAACCGATCCGGTAACAGAGGTTGTGACCAAGCGGATCGAGTATACCTTTACAGTTGACATCAAGGGCGACGGCATCAATCTGGATACAGAAGAAACGACAGAGAACACCACAGGAGAGGAAGGTACTGGCAAATGAAGCTGAGTTACAGAGATAGAGTCATTCTGATCGTTGTAGCGATCATTGCGATCATTGCAATTGTGGCAATCGCTCTGATCCGCCCCACAATTAAGAGCATCAACACGGACAATAAGACCCTGGAGACCACCAAGCAGACCTGGACGGAAACCGAGCAGAAGCTGAACCAGATCGAGCCTACCAAGAAGCGCATTACCGAAAAGCGGGACAATGCAGCCAAGCTGGCGGAGTACTTCACACCGGAGACCCTGTTCTCCGAGCAGGATCAGTTCCTGCACAAGGCACTGGATGACAACAACATGTATGTCACCAACCTGACCATGACCGATCCGGAGGCTGCTCCCCTGGATTTCTACTACGAGAACCCCCACGAGCTTTCCTACAACCTGAACCAGCATGCAGACCTGGACGGCTCCATGGCAAAGGCGCTGTCTGAGAAGCTGCGGGAATATCTGGCACTGAGCGCACGGACTGCACAGGACGTTGCCACCAGAACCTCCACCATCGAGTGCAGAGCCAAGAAGGAGGATCTGATGAACTTCCTGGCAGATATCAAGAAAATGGATACCACCGTTCTGGTAGAATCCGTTACCATCTCTGACTACACCTTCTGCCCCGCTGAGGACGCAGATCCCAACTGGACCGCAGAGGAGCGGGCTGAAAACGTAGATCACTCCACTATGACTATTGTGGTGAAGTTCTACTCTGTTCCGGTTCCCACCGCTGCTGATCTGGGCGAGTAAGCATACGAACGAATAAGCGAACGATTGAAAGGCGGTTTTGCTTATGAACGATCATGAAAAGAAAGGAAAAGTCGGTGGCTCCGTCCTGTTTACCGTCATCGTAGTTATGATGGTGCTGGTGGTGTTCCTGATGGGAACACTGGGGCTTGCATCCGCTGCCAATAAGCGGGCGCAGAACTCCTACACCAGTTCCCAGGCACAGTACACCGCCCGGATGGCGGTGGAAAGCGTGCTTGCAGCCATGCAGAATGACGCAGACGTGGCAGAACGGGTTTATAAGCTGCGGGCTAACACGCCGATCAACGTGGATATTTCCACTGACCGGCTGGCAACGGCAGGTACCACCGGCGATGCCTATGGTCGGATCCAATCCTGTACCATTGAAAACATCGGGAAGGATTACTACTATGTAGATGACAAGTGGGATGGCCGTGACATCATCAAGATCACTGCCACCGTCCAGCTGGGTACCCAGGACAGCACCGTTTCCGCATACATCCTGAAAAAGGAAAAGGACAGCGTTGTCAACAACACGCCCTCCGGCGGCGGCGGCGGTCTGGTAACAGCGGGCGATGCCACCTTCGGCACCAAGGTTTCCGTATTCGGCGGCGCAGGTATCAACCTGGGCAACCGTTGGAGAAACCTGGATCCTGCGGATGCACTCCGGGGATATTCCTTTGATGGATCCGCCAACTTCTCCTCACAGGATACCACAAGCCTGCAATGGGAGGCACCCTATGTTGTAAATGGTTCCTTTACCGCTGACGGTTCCGGCGCAGCACTGGTATTCCCGAAGCTTGGCTCCGGCTTTACCTTCTGGGGAAATTTCAATTTCAACAACCAGATTGCCATTACTTCCGGCAACCCGGCGGTGCTGAATGCGGGCTCAAGTGCCGCACTCAACTACACAGATATCCCCTACATTTATGTAGAAAAGACACTGTCGATCACAAATGGTGCCAAGGGCGTCAATGTGAACCATCAGATTCCGCTGAATATTCTCTGCGGAAATACCTGTATCATCACGACTGACCCGATCTATGCAAATCTGTACATGATGAACGACAATACACCGGATTCCGAAAAGGTGGAAAAACAGGTGTACTGGCCGGAATTCAAGATCGAGAAGTATGCGAATTACATCAACTTTAACCAAGGCTCCCTGCTTTCCAACTGGACCTACCAGCTGATCAACGGGGTGGATAATCCCACGGAGCATGTAGGTGGTTCCATCTATGCGCAGGATGATCTTTGCATCGACGCTGACAACAATAGGGGCGTTGTGGAGGGAAGCCTGGTGGTAGATGACGATCTGCTGATCAGCACCCAGGAATTCGTTGTAGAAGGCGACCTGGTTGTAAAGGGCAGCCTCAAGATCACCAACGGCAGAGTCAAGGTAGGAGGAAAGTTCTACCACGACGATCAGGCTGGGGATGATTACACCGACAAAGTGTTTGATTCCACCGGCGCAACAGCTCTGACCCCGGATGCTTACGATTCTAACCTTGGTTACCCCTACTATATGGATCGGGAATACGTTCTGGGTCTGACAGACGAAACCTACACCGGAAAGGACGCCAGCGGCAAGAATGTGACACTGGCACGCCAGTTTGTTAACACCCTGCAGGACACCATGTCCACCGCAATGGATCCTTATAAGAATGCATACTACGGTCTGCCTACCACCGCTTACGGCGGTAAGGTGGATAGCTGGTGGCAGAGATACAGCGTGGATCCCACCAGTGCAGCCGGTATGGACGTGCGGGCATACGAGCCCAACGATGCAGTGAACACACCCAACGGCAAGGAGATCGTCATTGCCAACACCGAGATCGCAGTGCTGCGCCCCGGCAACTATGACGGCGTGAATATCCGTGTCGTTCCGGACGATTCTCATCCCTCCATCTGGTTGATTGTGGACGACAACGTTTCTTTCGGCAATATGAACGGCTACCGCGGCTTCATTTTTGAGGATTGCGGCGCTACCGTGGCGGAAATCACCAACGGCACAGACGTGAAGCTGAACAAGGACGGCAACCCGGCATACCAGGTTGTCTCCACCGGCACCTATGCGGATTATGTGAAGAAGGACGTGGCAGACGCCAACGGCGAGTTCCAGGGCAAGTACAGCCTGAACATGCTGCTGCGTGGTTCTGTCAGAATGAACAAGGCTGGTTTGATGACCCGTCATTATGTTTCTCTGGCGGAAACCGGAACAAACTTCCAGATCTACAATGCATATGGCAAGCCGGACACAGGCATCTACAAGGCAGAGCGTCCCAACGTATATGTATACTCCGCAAACTACAACGGGTGCGACCTGAGCAAGGATCCCACTGACCCGGACGTAAAGGATACTCTGGATAAGATCGAGGCGCAGACCGGTTACCGGCCCACTACCAAGAACTCCTGTCCGTATCTGAACGTGACCACCAAGGACGGCTACAACATGCCGAAGGTGAACTTTGAAGCCAGCGCAGCATTCCTGTCTGCATACTTCATGGCACCGTTCCTGGATATTGATGCGAAAAAGGTTGACAAGACCTTTGGCTCCTGTACCGTATACTACAACGGACATCAGGTCAAGTCCAATGCCATCGGCATCATTGGCACGATGATCGGCAACGGCGTCAATGCCGGTTCCGACGGAGCATGGGTATCCCTGTACTATCCCTCCTACATTCCGCCGGTAACGCCGCCGGATGCACCGGAGGATGAAACCTACATGAACAGCTGGGCTTTGATCCAGTTCGAGAATTATTAAGGAGGTGGCAGCATGAAACGTTTTTTGCGAAAAAAACCGAAGAAAACCGCAAAGGGCATGACCCTGATCGAGTGTATCATTGCCCTGTGTGTATTCAGCATTGCTGCTGCCGTTATGGTTGAAACCGGCATCGTCGTGAACCGCACCCTGCAGGAAACCACCCATCTGAACAGGAAGGTGTCTGCCCAGTCCCCCAAGGCGGAGACACAGAATGTGTCCTCCGCCACCCAGGAGGGCTTCAGCGTGAATGTGCCTGCCGGAGCGGCCAAGAACTTTACCCGTGTGGTACTGGAGGTGGAGGGCACCTTCTCTCCGGTTTCCATTCTGGTGGATACCTACAACACAGCAGATTCCTCCGATCCGGATACATCCATGGATGCGGATCTCCACTTCGTGGATGTGGACACAGAAACCTATGGTACCGACAGAAATGGCGGACCGCTGAAATTTGAGGAGGAGATCGAAACTCCCACAGAGGGTGAGGGCGAAACACCATGACGCAGAGCCGCAGCAAGCAGGAGGTGGAATCCATGAAGCAGAAACAGTTGAAGGGCTTTACCCTGGTTGAGCTGGTTGTCGTAATGGCGATCTTCTCTATGATCATGTTCGGTGCCATGCAGTTGATGGATCCGGTTTCCAAGATATTTCAGCGCACCAGCAACTATGAAACCAGTGCCGCTACGGTTGACAACGTAAAACGTTACATTGAGGGAAGCATTCGCTATGCGGACTTCATCAACGTGTACGAAGGCAGCTATATGCAGTATGATCCCAGTTCCGGCGGAGATATTGCCATCACCGAGGAACAGGCCATTGACGAATTTATGAAGCGGTATCTGGACAGCGCATGCGGCGTGGTTGACAAGAAGGCACGGCCGGTAACTGCCCAGTACCTGAACTATGACGTGTATGTCATGGAGATCGACAACACCATCTACAGCACGTCCGGCACGGAGATCACCGACACCTCTGTGGGCGGCATTGACGCAAACAGAGGCAGAGGGCGGATCACACAGCGGATCTACTCCGTCAACAGCCATGAGGCAGGGGGCGTATACCCCAAGACCCTGACTTCCAGCGGTCTTGCCATCAATGAGACCTATTTCCGCGACACCGCCATTGACGTGCAGCTGGGTCTGACCGACGCAGACACCGTTTCCATGGCGAACTTCACCATGCGGATTACCAACTACCGGGATGTTGCCAAGTCCGGTGGCGTGCGTACCTTCTCCGAGACCGCAACGGAGACCAATGCAGCCATGGGTCTGGTCAACGTAGCCAGCAATGCAGGCACCAACTACTATGCCTTTGATGATGATGGTAACGTAACCGTCAGAACCCGGGGCACAGATGTATTCACCTGCAAGCGCACCGGCAGCAAGGAGCATATCTTTATTATCTACGCATTTGAGCATCAACGGTAAAAAATAAGCGGCAGTCGGAACGATTGCTCCGACTGCCGCCTTTGTGCGAAATTACTCAAGGATCATATGATTGATGTACCAGGCAACAATCTGATTGCCGAACAGGGTGCCAATCACAAGACCGATGGAAAGGAAGGGGCCAAAGGCGAATTTCGATTCACCGGTGATCTTCTTATAAGCAAGGCCGCAGACCGCAGCAAGAAAAATGCCGATCAGTGCAGCCACCGCAGTCACCTTGGGGCCAACCAGAAGTCCGCTGGCAGCCATCAGCAGGGTATCTCCCAGCTCGATGCCCCGGACTTTCTCTCCGGTGCGTCGCTTGATGACCGCACCGCTGATCTCCCCGATCAGGAAAAAGGGCACGCTGACGCAGACAGCGCCAATGAGCCGCTGGGGGATGGTGAGGGTATCCGTCAGAAGCGCCGAAGGGATCGCCAGCAGCGCAATGCACAGCAGGATCCGCAGGTCGATCTCCAGGGTGTTCCAGTCCATGAATCCTACCACGATCAGCAGGGAGAAGAACAGGCAGCAGATGATGCCGTTGGCGTTCAGATCCAGTACCAGCAGGGCTACTATATATAGGATGCCGTTGAGTGCCTCTACAATGGGGTACTGGGGAGAGATTCTGGCGCCGCAGTTGTGGCATTTGCCCCGCAGAAACAGCCAGCTGAACACCGGGATCAGATCCCGTTTCCGGATCTTCGCCTGACAGGTCATACAGTGGGATGACCGCTTGATGAGGGATTCGTTGTTGGGCAGCCGGTAGATCAGCACATTCAGAAAGCTGCCGATGCAGATGCCGTAAAGAAAGACAATGGGGAAAAACAGCAGGTAGAATTGCCAGTCCATGAATTCGCTGCCAATGGTGCGGGAGAGTATGGGTAACATGATGATTCCTCCTTGATGATGATGATGTCCCTCCGGACGCATTACTGTTATTCTAGCATAAATTCAGAGTAAATACAAGGGTGTGCCGCAAGAACGGCATTGCCCGAGAAAACAAATATATATTGGAGGTTTGGGTAATGAGAAATATCCGTATCGGCGATTACCTGGTTGAGCAGGGACTGATTACACAGGAACAGCTTGAGAAGGTACTGGAGGCACAGAGAGAAGCGCAGGGCACCAAGCGGTTCGGCGACGTGATCGTGGAACTGGGCTTCCTTTCTGAAACAAAGTTTACACAGGCACTTGCCGGCAAGCTGAAGGTGGCGTATGTGGATCTGTCCACCGTGGACATCGACGAGGAAGCCGTTCGGAAGGTGCCGGAGGCGCTGGCGCTGAAGCATACAGTCATCGCCATCAACATTCAGGGTCGCCGTCTGACCGTTGCCACGGACGATCCCATCAACTTCAACATTCTGGAGGATATCAAGGTTTCCACCGGTATGGATACAGTTCCGGTGCTGGCAACCAAGACTGCCATCAAGAAAATGATCGGTAAGCACTACTCCATGCAGAACGTGGACAGCGTGCTGGAGGGCGTAAGCGCTCTGAATCCAGTAGAGGATGAGGACGATGACGGCTCCAAGGATCGTGTAGACAGCGCCCCCATCGTAAAGCTGGCTACCACCATCGTAGAAAACTCCTTCCGTGCGGATGCAACGGATATCCATATCGAGCCCTTCAAGACCTACACCCGGATCCGGATCCGTGTTAACGGAGATCTGGTAGAGCTGATGAACGTTGCAAATCAGGTACATAACTCCCTGACCACCCGTCTGAAGCTGATATCCGGCATGAACATCGCCGAGAAGCGTGTGCCCCAGGACGGTCGTTTCACACAGGTCGTAGACGGCACCACCCTGGACGTCCGTGTATCTTCCCTGCCGACCGTAAACGGCGAGAAGATCGTTATCCGTATTCTTTCCACCGGTCAGATTGCCCTGCGGAAGATCACCGATCTGGGTATGTCCGACTACAACTACCGCATGTTCGAGAGCATGATCAAGTGTCCCCACGGGGTTATGCTGGTAACAGGGCCTACCGGTTCCGGTAAGACCACTACCCTGTATGCCGCCCTGGGTGAGCTTGCAAAGCCCAACGTAAACGTCATCACCGTTGAGGACCCGGTGGAGAAGCAGATCGACGGCATCAACCAGGTTCAGGTAAACACCAAGGCGGGCATGACCTTTGCCGCTGCCCTCCGTTCCATCCTCCGTCAGGACCCGGATATCGTTATGATCGGTGAGATGCGTGACTCGGAAACCGCAGAAATCGGTATCCGTGCCGCTATCACAGGTCACTTGGTGCTTTCCACCCTGCATACCAACGACGCAGCGTCCACCATCGTCCGTCTGGTAGATATGGGAATTCCGCCCTACATGGTAGCGTCCTCTCTGATCGGCGTTATCGCACAGCGTCTGGTTAAGGTGCTGTGCCCCAAGTGCAAGACCGCCCGGATGTCCACGCCGGATGAGAACAAGCTGATGAAGCTGGATCATTCCGTGCCCATCTACGAAGCTCGGGGCTGCCCGGAATGCAACAATACCGGCTACAAGGGCAGAACCGCAATTCACGAGATCATCCACTGCTCTGCCGGCATTTCCACCCTCATTGCGGACAATGCCAGCAAGGAGGAACTGGAAATCTGCGCAAAGAAGAACGGTACAAAGTTGCTGCGTGAGAACGTATCCGAGCTTGTACAGCAGGGCGTAACGTCCATCGACGAGCTGGTTCGTGTAACCTATGCAGTATAAAGACAGGAGGACAACACTATGGCAATTCTCATCAACAAAATCCTGGACGAAGTGCGTGTGCTGGGCTGCTCCGACTTGCATTTCACCAACGGCATTAACCCTGTCGTTCGTCTGAATGGTCAGCTGCGGAAAATGAGCGGCTACGAGGAGATGAACGAAGAAGGTATTCTGGAAATCGTGGAGCAGATGACCAACGAGCAGCAGCGCCGGAGCATCGCACAGCATAAGGACACGGACTTTTCCTTTACCACAAGAAGCGGCTACCGGCACCGTGTCAACGTGTTCTTCCAGCGTGGCTTTACCGCCATCGCCATCCGTCTGCTGCGCAACGACATCCCCACCCTGGAGGATCTGTTCCTGCCCCCGATCCTGGGCGAATTTGCAATGCGCCCCAGAGGGCTTGTGCTGGTAACCGGCCCTACCGGTTCCGGTAAGTCCACCACCCTGGCAGGTATGATCGACTACATCAACGTGAGCCGCAGCGCCCATGTTATCACCATCGAGGACCCCATCGAGTATGTACACGAGCATAAGCGCTGCATGGTGAACCAGAGAGAGGTGGGCATGGACGTGCCCGACTTCGCAAGCGCCCTCCGTGCCGCCCTCCGTGAGGATCCGGACGTAATCCTCGTGGGAGAAATGCGTGACTTTGAAACCGTTTCCGCTGCCGTAACCGCCGCCGAAACCGGTCACCTTGTGCTCTCCACCCTGCATACCACCTCTGCGCCGGATACCATCAACCGTATCATCGACGTGTACCCGGAGCATCAGCAGGTACAGATCCGTACCCAGCTTGCAAACACCCTGGTGGGCGTTATCTCCCAGACCCTGCTGCCCAAGAGGGACGGCAGCGGCAGAATCGCCGCCATGGAGATCCTGAACGTAACCGACGCCTGCGCCGCTATGATCCGTGACAATAAGGTGCATCTGATCCAGTCTGCCATCCAGACCGGTAAGCAGAACGGCATGATGTGTCTGGACCAGGAGCTGGCACGCATGGCAAAGCAGGGCATCGTCTACGAGGCGGACGCACTGGAGCGTTGTCAGGATAAGGCAGAGTTCTATCGTTATTTTAACGCAATGTAACACCGAGTTCATATTTTACGGACTGTCAACGGCAAATTTCGGCAGAAATAGTGCGCAATTTGTGCAAATTCGCTTAGAGCATTGTGCAAAACGGCAAAAATGGTACTTAAAAAAAGCATCCAAAAGCCGATTGTGTCAAACTTTATTAACACTTCGTCTAAAATACTGAAATCTATTGACATCCTTTTTGAAACATGATATACTAAGACCATAGAGAAAAGGGGTACAGCAAAGACGTCGGCTGCACACTCTGCACTCTGCAACGAGGGGACCGTTAAGAGCGGTTCAAAAATTGATCTTATTGAGGAGGTTTTTCTTATGAAAACAACAAAGGCAAAAGGCTTTACACTGATCGAATTGATCGTCGTAATTGCAATCATCGGCGTACTGGCAGCAATCCTGGTTCCCACCATGCTGGGCTATGTAACCAAGTCCCGCTGCTCTTCCGCAAACGCTAACGCAAAGTCCTTCTACAATGCAATCAACTCTGCACTGGTAGATCTGGACTCCGAGGGTCAGGACACTTCTACATTTGACGCTGCTGACGGCGCTTCACTGACCGGTGACCTGGCAACCAAGGTTGGCAACTACTTTGCTGACTACACCAAACTGACTGCTTACCACTACTGCATCGCAAACGGTACCTGCACAGCAGTTACCATTCAGAACGGCGCTTACTGGGGTTCTTACCCGAATCCTACCACCGTTGATACTCCTGGTGATGGTTCCACTGGCGTTTCCACACAGTGCAAGCAGCAGCCCACTCTGGCACAGGCTGGTGCATAATCACTCTGTGATTACATCAAATTGAATGAAATCGCCCCTCCTTCGGGAGGGGCTTTTCGTTTGCCCGGCGGCGAACAAACGTTCTTTTGTAAACGAACATATGTTCGGAAGAGGATCGAACGCTTGTTCTTGAAGCAGCGAACGTATGTTCTTACATATAAAGAACATTTGTTCGGAAACCGGACGGCCGGAACAGGAACGTATGTTCGGGCATAAAGAACATATGTTCTGAATTCAAAGCGAACATTTGTTCCGAACGTATGTTCCGGCTATACACCGCAATACGAACATACGTTCTGTACGCTCTGAACGATGCGCCTTGCTTCCCACGTATGCTTTTTGTCAAAATCGCCAAGAATCCGGCGGAATCTTTGGCTCTCTGCCCCCCGTTTTTTTGTGAAATTTCTATTGACTTTCCGTGTATGAAATGGTACAATGTAAGTGGATAAATGGCAGCATTGCTGCATGAACTGGAGGGATCAATTCCATGAAACAGCACAAGGTCAAGGGCTTTACTCTGATCGAATTGATGGTCGTAATCGGCATTATCGGTGTGCTCAGTGCGGTTCTGATACCGTCTATGAACGCTTATTATACCCGTTCCCGCATCAAAACCACCAACTCCAATGCGAGGGTTCTGTTCAATGCGGCGCAGACTGCCGCCCAGGAGTTCCAGTTCCGGGAGCGCTCCGTCAGCGACCATTCCTTCAACTCCACCGGCGACGGTGTGGTTGTGATCCGTGCGGATCGGGGACAGGTCGTCAGCGTCAATGACACAGCAATTGGATCCATAGGTGCCGTGTCGGATCCGTCGGATCCTTCCGTGGAGTTGATCTCCGCCGCAGACCGGCAGGCAGCATACACGAATTTTGTGCGCCGGATCGCCAACACATTCAGTGACAGCAGAGAAACCTGCTGGGTGGTTTATGTGGACAATTACATTGTGCGTTCTGCGATTTGCGCCCGCACGGATTCTGACCGGTATCTGGGCGCATACCCCAACCCCACCGATGATAAATCCGACAACACCATTTCCGATCTGACCCGGGCAACGATTCTTTCCGATTTCGTGGAGCCGTACTGGGGCAGCGGATCCTGATTTCCAAGCTAAAAAGGCGGCTTCGGTCGCCTTTTTCCTGTCGCTATCCCTCTGGATGAGCGACCGCCTGCGGAGTTCACTTGAATCCTGCGAAGGCTCAAAACTGAATAGTTGCTGCATACGTTTCCGTAGCTCAGCCGGATAGAGCGACCGCCTCCTAAGCGGTAGGTCGGGTGTTCGAATCACCTCGGGAACGCCAGAAAAGCCGAAAGCCTTGTTTCCAGGGGTTTCGGCTTTCCTTTACAATCAGGCTTCCGCATGCACCCTATTGCAAAACTGCATCCGGTGTGCTATAATATGACTGATAAACGCTGCGGTTCTTAAAGATACCCACATTGAACTGAAAAAACGGAGTGCTGCCCCAGGGCAGCCTTTCAAAAGCCTGCCGGTTAGCATATTCTAACCGGCAGCAGAAATGGTGCATCTGAAAGAACGTGTGGCAGCATCCTGCAAGACCGGTGCCCTACCGGCTGCTGATATTCTCGCAAATGACAAGGAGGAAAGGAATGTTCTGGGATCGTGTGGCATGGGTGTATGATGTTTTTGCAAATATCATCAACCGCAGTGCCAATCAAAGGCTGTGTAAAGCGGTGGGGAACATGATCTGCCCGTCTGATGAGGTGCTGGAATGTGCCTGCGGTACAGGGCTTTTGACCGGCGTAATTGCAAAGAAATGTAAAAGCCTGATCGCCACTGATTTTTCCGCAAAAATGCTGAAACGGGCGAAAAAGAAATACGGATCGCGCGGTAATGTGCGGTTTGAGCAGACGGATATTTTACATCTCCCCTATCCGGATGCGTGCTTTGATGCAGTGGTGGCAGCGAATGTGATCCACCTGCTTGACGAGCCGGATCAGGCGTTGCACGAGCTGGAGCGTGTGTGTAGGCAGGGGGGCAGAATCATCATTCCTACCTATATGAATCGGACAAATAAAGGAACCACAAACAGCGTATCGGGCGCTATCGGCAAAGCCGGAGCAGATTTTAAGCGGGAGTTTACAATCGACACCTACAAGCGCTTTTTTAAAGAAGCCGGATATCCTGACGCTGCTTACACGATGTGTTACGGCAGGATCCCCTGTGCGGTAGCCGTGCTTCGGAAAATCAATTAGGATATGGAGACGATGCAAACATGAAATACACAGGAATGCCAATGGGAATGTGGGCGCTGTTTGCCGGCTCGTTCCGGAAACAGCTGACGGAGGTGTTCGGCTATGATGCGGATACGGCAAGAGCCATCACGAAACAGGCAAAGCCGAAATACAGGGAGATCATTCATAGCTTGCCGGAATTTGAACAGGGCGACCGGTTTCAGATGAATCTTGTGAATGCTGCGATGATTGGTGCGTTTATCCTCTCCATGCCGGAGCGCCCGGATGTGGAGCGTCTGACTGTATATTATGCAAATGCGATGATGACAAAGCCGGTGTGGTGGTTCTGCCGCAAAAGCGGAAAAAACAAATTCACTGAAAAGGATATTGCCGGCATGCAGGCAACCGCCCAACTGAAAGCCGCCGATCGCAACCCCTATTCGTGGAATATGGAATTTTACGAATACCCTGACGGAAGCGGCTATGAAGGGCGCTTTACAAAGTGCGGCATTTGCGTTCTGATGCAAAAGCTGGGACTGTACGATCTCACCCCTGCGTTGTGTCATCTGGACTACACCATGAGCGAGGCGGGGGGCGTAACGGATTTTGTGCGCCAATACACGCTTGCCTCCGGCGGGCCGTACTGCGACTGTGGGTATAAGAAGAAAAAATGACTGACAATCACCATAGGGGCGTTCCCGACAGCCGATGCTGCCGTCGGAAACGATGCCGCCCTATCTGGGGTGTAAAAATGGAGTGAAGAATGATGTTATTTTCAGAAAAACTGAAACAATTTGAAGTGGCGCATCCCTGCGAAAATATAACCGTTGACGGTGCACAGTACCGCTATATCCTGAGCGGAAGGGATACCGACAGAACCCTTGTGTTTCTGAACGGCGGGATGAATACACTGGAAATGTGGATGGACTATGTGGACGGGCTGTCCGGTGATTATCGTGTGCTTCTATTCGATTATCCCCAGGAGCTGCGCACAAATCAGGCGCTTGTGACTGGAATGCATGGGTTCTTTCAGAAACTCGGCATTGAAGCTCCTGTTTTTATCGGTGCCAGCGATGGCGGCATGGTGGCGCAGATTTATGTGCAGAAGTATCCGGGAGAAGCCGGTGGACTGATTCTCATTTCCACCGGCGGCATGGATGCAAACACGCTGAAAAGCCTGAAAAAGAAATACTGCATTGCGCCGCTGTTGCTTTGGTACATGAAGCACTGTAATTATGAAAAGCTGAAGCCGAAGCTCATAAAGGCAGGCATGCGCCATATCCGCAACGAAAGTGCCGAGGAGATTGCCTATGCACGGGACTTGTTTGAGACGATCTTCAAGGACTACAAGCAGGAAAAGGATGTGCATATCTCCGGACTGCTTGCCGACCTGATGAACCAGAAGCCTGTGACTGAGGCGGATTTTGCGGCGCTTGCAGGGAAAATCCTTCTTATCCTGCCGGATCAGGACTTCTTTTCGGGAACGATGCAGGAGGATCTTATCAAATTGATGCATAACCCGCAGATTTCTTACGTTTCAGGCAGTCATCTGTCAACAGTAGTCAAAGCAGAGGACTATATCCGGGCGATCCGGGCATTTTTGAACCAATCAATGAAATGAGACGGGGCATCATTTTTGTGTAGGGTTGCCCTTGATTTTTCAGTTGGTTTCTGTTATAATGAGCACAGTGAAGATAGCATATACAAACTGCCACCGGGTAGTACAGCATTCCCGCACATCGTTAGGTCTTGGAAGATGTGCCGGGGTGCTTATTTTTTTGGAGGGAAGTCTATGAAGCAATCCATCGCAGCGTATTTCTCCAAGGGGGAGTGGCTCCTGTGGGGCGGCTCCGTGTGCGGCATTCTGCTGGCGTTCCTGGCATTCGACCGGGAAAGCTGGATGACCCTTGCCGCCTCCCTGATCGGGGTCACCTCCCTGATCTTCAACGCAAAGGGCAATCCGGCAGGGCAGGCGCTCATTATCCTGTTCAGCCTGCTGTACGGCGCCATCTCCTACTCCTTTGCCTACTACGGGGAAATGATTACCTACCTGGGCATGAGCGCCTCCATGGCGGTGTTCGCCCTGATCTCCTGGCTGCGGCATCCTTACCAGGGGAATCGGTCACAGGTGCAGGTGAATCAGATCACCCGGAACGAGGTGCTCTGCATGCTTCTGCTGACCGGGGCGGTGACGCTGCTGTTCTACTTCATTCTCCGGTATTTCCACACCGCCAACCTGCTGCCCAGCACGATCTCCGTCACCACCAGCTTTCTGGCGGTGTACCTGACCTTCCGGCGCAGCCCCTGGTTCGCTCTGGCTTATGGGGCAAATGATGCCGTACTGATCGTGCTGTGGACTCTTGCCGCCCGGCAGGATCCATCCTACCTGTCAGTGGTGGTGTGCTTTGTCATGTTCCTGGTGAACGATCTGTACGGGTTCTATAGCTGGTGCCGCATGGCGAAGCGGCAGGCAGAAGCGACTCCGGATGCGGCATAGGGCGGCACGGCACAAAGCATATCGAAAAATTTGAAAAAGGGCTTGACTCTGACGCAGCGTTATAGTTTATACTAGCAATGGAGGTGGTTTTATGATGACGGTTCACCAGGTTAGTCAGCGCACCGGTGTCAGCATCCGTACCCTGCAATATTACGACAGGATCGGACTGCTGCCCCCCACCGCATACTCCGAAGCCGGCTATCGGTTGTATGACGAAGGGGCGCTGGAGCATTTGCAGCAAATTCTGCTGTTCCGGGAACTGGAGTTCTCTCTGAAGGAGATCCGAAGGATCCTGCAAAGCCCGGATTTTGACCGGGAGCTGGCATTGCAGCAGCAGATCCGGCTGCTGACCCTGAAGCGGGAGCACCTGGATCATTTGATCACCTTCGCCCGTGGATTACAATCGACTGGAGGTAGGAATATGGATTTTACAGCGTTTGACACAGCGAAGCTGGATGCTTATGCAAAACAGGCAAAGGAACAGTGGCAGGATACGGCGGCTTACCAGGAATTCTCCGAAAAAAGCAAGGGTCGCTCCAAGGAAACGGAGCAGGGACTTGCACAGGGATTGATGGATATTTTCCGGGAATTTGGGACATGCCGGGATCAGGATCCGGGCGCCGAAGCCCCCCAGGCTCTGGTACAGCGTTTGCAGGGGTATATTTCGGAGCATTACTATACCTGTACACGGGAGATCCTGGGCTCCCTGGGGGAGATGTACGGGGCAGGCGGCGCATTCACCGGGAACATTGACAAGGCGGGGGGCAAGGGCACCGCAAGCTTTGCCCGGGAAGCCATCCGGATCTTCTGCGGATAAGAGAAGCAGGGCTGTCTGGAGGAATCCACAAGAAACCAACGAAAATCATGAAGAATTTATAAAATTTACACAAACACCTTGCATCTTTTCGTCCAATGTGCTATAATAATACCATCAAGAAAAGGAGGGTACGGTCATGATTGAAGTACATGTCATCAACGGGGATCTGTCCGAGCCGGAAATTGACGCATACATTGCTTACGGCAGAGAAAAGTATCCGGACAGGGAGATCTGTGGGGTGGACATCCGGCTGGACGGTGAATTTGTGGATCTGAAGTATTACTTTCGGCCCCGGTTTCAGCATGTGTACCGTGCCACGGATTATCTGGTCAAGACCCTGGATGTGCTCAACGACGCCAAGCGGGCGGAGTACCGGGACAAGGTCATGCACCCGGTGTATTGAGACAGCATCCCCATCGCACCACGCAAAAAACCGCCCGATTCCGGTATCCGGAGTCGGGCGGTTCTGTTATTCTGCGGCGGTTGTAGTTGTTGTGGCAGTGGTACTGCCCGGTGCGTCCGTGCCGGTGGTGACCGGGGCAGGCGCTTTTTCATAGGTGGTGATCTCCACCGTCCGGATCCGGATCTCCTCTGCCGGGGTCTTGTGGTTCTCCTCCCCGGTGGTGGCTGCTTCCGTAATGGCGTCCAGCACATCAAAGCCTGCATAGGTCTGACCAAAAACGGTCATCTGCTGGGAGTAGTTGGGCACGCCCCCTAGCTGCTCAAAGGCTCTCGCCACCTTGTTGTCCGGATTGTCCCCGTACATCTCCTTGATGAGGTCGTCGGTAAATTCAATGGAGTCCACCAGAATGAACCGACTGCCGTTGTAGTATTTCACCTTGTCCAGGAACATCTTCCAGAAGCCCGTGTCGGATTTGGTGGTCAATGCGCACAGTGCCCCCCGGAAGGGCCACAGATTGTCGGAGATCTCCCGTTCGATGGATTCATGCTCCTCCTGGTAGGCGTCCCCCAGCTCTCCGTCCGGGGTCTTGCTGCCGGCGGCGAAATATACCTTGGGTTCCAGCTGGAACACATAGGTGTCATCGTAGAATCCGGCGTTGGCAAGCTCCTCAAAGTTTTTCACCGCATTGGGTGCTTCCTCCGGGAACAGCCGCACGGAGATATCCCCCATGCTGGTGCGGATCACCGCCACCGGATCCTCCGGCTCCGGCTCCTCCAGCTGTACCAGATCCACCTTTGACAGATCCACCGTAGAGGTGTAGCCGTTCATGGACATACAGGCGTACAGGCTGGTACACACCGTGGCGGAGATCAGGGAGATCAGCAGGCCGATTTTCAGGATCCTGCCGGTGGTTGCTCTTTTCATAAACGTCCCTTTCCCTTACAGCTTGGTGATTTCCACGCCCTGGCGTGTTTCCTTGACCGCATACCCCAGGGCGGCGATCTCGTCCCGGAGCCGGTCAGCCTCGGCAAAATCCTTTGCCTTCCGTGCAACTGTCCGGGCATCCACCAGCTCCTGCACCTGTGCCGGAATCTCATTCCCCTGCTTCCGGTTGTACAGCAGCCCCAGCACCCCGGTCAGCTCATCGAACAGCCTGGCGCCGGCAGTGAGGGTATCCTTCGTGGTGGCAGGGTCATTGCTCCGGGTGTTCAGATCCCGCACCAGGTCAAACAATACGGACACCCCGTCCGCCGTGTTCAGGTCATCGTCCATGGCGGTGATGAACGCCTGCTTTCTCTGGTCAAACAGTGCCAGGGAATCCGGATCCGCTGCTCCGGCAGGCGCATTGGCAATGGCACGATCCAGGGTATCCCGGCAGGTGTACAGCCGCTCCAGGGATGCCTTGCATGCGTCCAGCAGCTCCACGCAGTAGTTGATGGGGCTGCGGTAGTGGGCCTGCACCATCATGTAGCGAACCACTTCATAGCCGTACTTCTCTGCGACCTCCCGGGCGGTGAAGAAATTTCCCAGGGACTTGGACATTTTCTTGTTGTCCACGTTGATATAGCCGTTGTGCATCCACAGGTTGGCAAGGGGCTTGCCGGTGACGGATTCGCTCTGTGCGATCTCGTTTTCGTGGTGGGGGAAGATCAGATCCTGTCCGCCGCAGTGGATATCCAGGGTATCCCCCAGATACTTCCGGCTCATGGCGGAGCACTCAATGTGCCAGCCGGGGCGACCCTTGCCCCAGGGGGAGTCCCAGTAGGGCTCCCCGGGCTTTGCCGCCTTCCATACGGCGAAATCCAGAGCGCTTTCCTTCCGTTCATCCACCCCGATCCGGGCGCCTGCCTGTAAATCCTCCATGGAATTCTTGGACAGCTTGCCGTATTCCGGGAAGCTGGCAGTGCGGAAGTATACATCTCCGTCCGCCTCATAGGCATGACCGGAGTCCACCAGTGCCTTTACAAAGTCAATGATGTCCTGCATGCAGGTGGTGACCTGGGGGTGTACGTCTGCGTCCATCACGTTCAGCCCGTGGGCATCGGTCTTGTACTCGGCGATATACTTCTCCGCCACCTGTGCGGCGGAACTGCCCTCCTCGTTGGCACGCTTGATGATCTTGTCGTCCACGTCGGTGAAATTCTGCACATACTTGACCGTATAGCCCCGCCAGGTCAGATACCGGCGCAGCACGTCAAAGGCACAGATGGGTCTGGCGTTGCCGATGTGGATAAAGTTGTATACGGTGGGGCCGCAGGCGTAGATGTTCACCTGCTTGCCCTGTTGGGGGAGAAGCTCCTCCTTTTTACGACTCATGGTGTTGTACAGGTACATATTCCTCATTCTCCTTTTCCTGGCTGTCCGGCTGTACCGACAGCATTTCTTCCAGCTTTTCGATCCGCATGGTGAGCCGGCAAAGCTCCTGTGCCACCGGATCCGGGATGTGGATCTGGTCAAGATCCGGACACACACGCTGCCCGTTCCGGCGCACCACCCGTGCAGGCACGCCCACGGCGGTACAGTCCGGCGGGACTTCCTCCAGCACCACCGCCCCGGCAGCGATCTTGGCGTTGTCCCCCACATAAAAGGGGCCCAGCACCTTTGCCCCGGAGCCAACGATCACGTTGTTGCCCAGGGTAGGGTGCCGCTTGCCCTTGTCCTTGCCGGTGCCTCCCAGGGTGACCCCCTGGTAGATCAGGCAGTTGTCCCCGATTTCCGTGGTCTCCCCGATCACCACCCCCATGCCGTGGTCGATGAACAGCCCCTTGCCGATCTTCGCCCCCGGATGGATCTCAATGCCGGTAAAGAAGCGGCTCATCTGGGAAATGATCCGGGCGATGGTAAAGCACTTGTGCTGGTAGAACCAGTGGGCACGGCGGTAGCTGTGTACCGCATGGAGCCCGGAATAGGTCAGGATGATCTCAAAGGCACTCCGTGCCGCCGGATCCCGTTCCTTGATCAGCGCAATATCCTCCCGCAGTCGTTTGAACAATTGGCAGCCTCCTATCATCAAAAACGCCCCCGGATGCCGAAGCATCCAGAGGCGAAAAGTCGCGGTTCCACTCTGATTTCTGACTCAAGCCCTTTAACGCAGGAATACGGGAGGCGATACTGGGCGCAAGCTGTTCCCACCTCCGGCTGGCAGCCGCACTTCACCAATGGCTGTTGCATGCCCTTTTCAGCATCCGGGCACTCTCTGCTGCAACCCACCGCAGGCTACTCTTGCTGTTACGCCTTTCTATTTTATTATACGCAAATCCGGGGATTTTGTCAACCCCCGTGCAGCCGTTCCCTTACGCCTCCGGGTCGATGAACTTCCAGTAGCCCCGCAGGTAGATCCATCCGGAGATCACCGTCAGACCGGCGCTGATCCATACCAGACCGGTGAGGATCCAGCCGCACACCCGGTCAATGGTGTCCGCACAGGCAAGGGAGAAGCTGTTGAAGTCTCCGGAAAAGCTCAGATACACCAGAATGGCGATGATGGTCACCATGGTGAAGGCGGTTTTCAGCTTGCCCCAGAAGCCGGCGGCGATCACCGTGCCGCTGTTGGCGGCAACCAGCCGCAGCCCGGATACCATAAACTCCCGCATCATGATAATGAGAAAGGGGATCACCCCGATCATCTGATTGTCCACGAAGCATGCCAGGGCGGTCATCACCAGCACCTTGTCCGCCAGGGGATCCAGGAATTTGCCGAAATTGGTGACCAGATTGTGCTTCCGGGCAAGATGCCCGTCCAGAGCGTCCGTGATGGAGGCGGCAATGAACACGATCATTGCCAGCAGGTAGTGACAGGGGATGCCGGGGATCAGGAAAAACACCAGGAATACCGGAATCAGCAGTACCCGCATCAGGGTCAGCTTATTGGGCAGATTCATCCGTGACCACCTCTCCCACAAAATCGTAATCCAGCACCTCGTCCAGCCGGACGGTAACGTAGTCCCCGATATGCAGCGGGGTCTCGCTGCGGATAAAGACCTTGCCGTCAATGTCCGGTGCATCCGCCGCCGTGCGTCCGAACCAGCATTCCGCCCACCGGTCGTAGCCCTCGATGACGGCGGTGCATACCTGCCCCAGTCTGGCGTTGTTCTTTTCCTCCACGATCAACTGCTGCTGCTCCATGAGAATGTCCGCCCGGTGCTGCCGCACATCCTCCGGCACCTGATCCGGAAATTCCGCCGCCCTGGTGCCCTCCTCCTGGGAGTAGGCAAAGCAGCCCAGCCGATCGAACCGCTGCGCCTGGATAAATTCTGCAAGCTCCGTGAACTGGGCTTCCGTTTCTCCGGGGAAGCCGGTAATCAGCGTGGTCCGCAGGGTGATATCCGGGATCATCTGCCGGATCTTGTTCAGCAGGGCTGCCAGGGTGTCTGCATCCCCCTGTCGGTTCATGCGCCGGAGAATGTCCCCGTTGCAGTGCTGGATGGGGATATCCAGATACTTGACCAGCTTTTCCTCCCGTGCCATGACCTCCAGCAGCTTATCAGTGATCCGCTCCGGATAGCAGTACAGCACCCGGATCCAACGGATGCTCTCGATCCGGCATAGCTGCTCCAGCAGCTCCGGCAGGCGGCTTTCCCCGTACAGATCCTCCCCGTACCGGGTGGTATCCTGGGCAATGACGGTCAGTTCCGTGACCCCATGCTCCGCCAGCCACTTGGCCTCCTCCAGCACATCCTCCATGGGCACGGAGCGGAAGCCGCCCCGGATCATGGGGATGGCGCAGTAGGTACAGCAGTTGTTGCAGCCCTCTGCGATTTTCAGATACGCAAAGAAGGGCAGGGTGGACAGAACCCGTCTGCCGGACATGGGCACATCCAGCTTGGAGCAGAAATGCACCATCCGCTCGTCGGCAAGCACATGATCGATCACGTCAATGATCTGCCCCTGATCCCCGATGCCTATCACAGCGTCCACCTCCGGGAATTCGTCCGCTGCCTCCTGCCGGTAGCGCTCCGCCAGACATCCGGTCATAATGATTTTCCGGATGGAGCCCTCCGCCTTCAGCTGGCACAGCTCCAGGATCGTGTCGATTGCTTCCTCCTTGGCGGACTGGATAAAGCCGCAGGTGTTTACCACCACCACGTCCGCATCCCCCGGCTCGGTGACCAGTTCATAGCCCCGCTGCCGGATCAGATGGAGCATACGCTCCGAATCCACCAGATTCTTGGCACAGCCAAGGGATACCATTCCCACTTTAATGGACATGCTTGTTGTCTCCTTTGCTCGGGCAATCCACACCCTGGGGATTGCCGTGATTATTCCGAAAAATAGTCTTCCAAAGCGCAGCGGATGGCGTCATAGCCATACCCCCGCCGCACCAGTGCCGCCTTCACCCGGTTGATCCGCTTCTGATCCGTGGGATCCTGAAGGTCTGCGGCATATTTCCGCTCCAGCAGGGCTGCCAGCTGGGCATCGGTTTCCTCTTCGTAATCCGCCAGGGCTTCGTCGATCAGTTCATCGTCCAGCCCCTTCCGGCGCATTTCCTGCTTCGCCCGGTACAGCCCGTAGTGCTTTATCGTTACATACTTTTCCGCCAGGGAGGCGGCATACCGCCGGTCGTTAATCATCCCCAGCCTGACCAGCCGCCGGAGGACATGGTAGCAAACGTCCTCCTCATAGTTCTGCTCCAGCTTTTCAAACAGCTCCGCAAAGCCGTAAGCCCGCACATCCAGCAGATACAGGGCACGTTCATAGGCACGCCGCCGCTGGGAGGCGATATGGATCTGTTCCACCGCCCCCTCCGGCAGCTCCAGCCCCGGCGCCAGGTGAAAATCCGCCGCAATGTCCCGGTGGATGAACAGGGGGTCTGCATCCTCCAGATCAATTTGCAGCACGCTGCCCTTATAAGGCGTAATATCGGTAATTTTCATATTGCTTATTCAGCCGGCGTGAATTCTTCAAAGTCATCCTCTGCATTCACCAGGGGACTGATGTCCGCCCCGTAGGATTCTGCCGCATCTGCCGGCGCTTCCTCCGGTGCATCCTCCACAATATCCTCCGTATCCGCCAGCGCCTCATCCGCCGCCTTCTTCAGGTCGGAGGACTTCTTGGACTTTTTGGATACCAGCAGCAGCTTATCCTTCTGCTCCAGGATCTGCGCTTCGATCTCCTTCATCAGCTCCGGATCATTGGCGAGGATCTCCTTCACCTTGTCACGGCCCTGTCCCAGCTTCTGATCCTTATAAGAGAACCAGGAACCGCCCTTCTTCACGATATCCAGATCCACCGCCAGATCCAGCACCTCTCCCACCCGGGAGATACCCTGTCCGAACATAATGTCGAACTCGCATTCCTTGAAGGGGGGCGCCACCTTGTTCTTGACGATCTTCACCCGGGTTCGGTTGCCGATGACCTGGGAGCCGTTCTTGATAGCTTCCGCCTTGCGCACCTCCATCCGCACGGAGGCGTAGAACTTCAGTGCCCGTCCGCCGGGGGTGGTTTCCGGATTGCCGTACATAACGCCGATCTTCTCCCGGATCTGGTTGATGAAAATGGCGACGCAGTTGGATTTTGCAATGACGGAGGTGAGCTTCCGCATGGCCTGGGACATGAGCCGGGCAAGCTGTCCCACATGGTTGTCTCCCATATCCCCGTCGATCTCCGCCTTGGTGGTCATGGCAGCCACCGAGTCCAGTACGATCACGTCAATGGCGCCGGAGCGTACCAGTGCCTCTGCGATCTCCAATGCCTGCTCGCCGCTGTCCGGCTGGGATACCAGCAGGTTGTTGATGTTGACCCCCAGCTTTTCCGCATACACCGGATCCAGGGCGTGCTCCACGTCGATGAAGGCTACCTCGCCCCCCAGCTTCTGCGCCTCTGCAATGATGTGCAGCGCCACCGTGGTCTTACCGGAGCTTTCCGGCCCGTACAGCTCCACGATTCTGCCCCGGGGGACTCCCCCGATGCCCAGTGCCAGATCCAGGGTCATGGAGCCGGTGGGGATGGCGTCCACATTCAGCGCCTTGGTCTGCCCCAGCTTCATGACCGCCCCGGCGCCGTACATTTTCTCGATGTGGGCGATGGCGCTTGCCAGTGCCTTTTTCTTTTCCTCGGCGGTGGTGAGCTTCACAGGCGCCGCCACGGACTTCTTTTTCAGTTCTGCCTTTGCCATTGTATTACCTCCGTGCCCCGGCAGGACGCATGCCGCTTACCACACGGCTGATCCCTGCAAGATCGGGGAAACTCTCAATATTTTCATACCCTGCATGGGTCAGAAAGCTGCTGACTGCCGCCTCCTGCCCCATGCCGATTTCAAACAGCAGCCTGCCACCCGGGTTCAGGCTCTCCTGCCACAGTGCCGGGAGCTCCCGGTAAAACAGCAGTCCGTCCTGCCCCCCGTCCAGGGCGGCTCTGGGTTCAAACTGTACCTCTTTTTGCAGGGCGGCAAGATCCGCCTCTGTCAGATAGGGGGGATTGCTGACGATCACGTCCACTCCCCGGATGCTTTCTGCCAGTGCCGGATCCAGCACGTCCCCCTTCACGATATGCAGGGGCGTACGATTCAGCGCCGCATTCTCCTGCAGGTACCGGAGGGCATCCGCCGACTGCTCCACCGCTGTGACCCGGCCATGGGGCAGACAGTGGGCAAGGGCAATGCCGATGCAGCCGCTGCCGGCGCAAAGATCCAGGATCTTCGGGGCGGACATGCCCTCTGCCGCCCGGAGCGCACATTCCACCAGGGTCTCCGTGTCCTGCCGGGGGATCAGCACGCCGGGACCCACCCGGAAGGGCAGCCCGTAAAATTCCCACTCCCCCAGCAGATACTGCAAGGGCTCGCCTGCCAGCCGCCGCCGGGTCAGAGCATGCAAAGCGGCAGCCTGTTCCCCGGTCAAAGGCTCCTCCAACTGCTGCCGGGTCATGAGCCGACAGGATGCCCCCAGCACATGCTCCAGCAGGCACGCCGACTCAAAGTCCGGGCTTTCCAGCCCCCCCTTCCGGAGCTGCTGCCGGAGTGCCAACCGGGCTTCCCGGCGGCTTACCACTGATCGTCCGCCAGATCCTGGGGGATGCAGGGGGTGATGGCGGCGATGGCAACTTCAATCTGTTTGTCATCCGGCTCCCGGGTGGTGATCCGCTGCAATTGCAGCCCCGGTGCGGACAGGATCCTGGTAAAGGGATTGGTGTATCTGCCGGCAAGCCGGATGAACTCATAGGAAATACCCACCACCAGGGGCAGCATCCCCAGGCTGCACAGCACACGCTGCCACACCACGAACCGGGCGGGAATGAAGCATGCCGCAAAGATCCCCACGATCAGCACGATAAAGATAAAGCTGGTGCCGCAGCGGGGGTGGAACCGGGTCATTTTTTTCACATGCTCCACTGTCAGAGGCAGATGCGCCTCATAGCAGGCAATGGTCTTATGCTCCGCTCCGTGGTATTCGTATGTACGCCGGATGTCCTTCATGCAGGAGGTCACCGCCATATATCCTACAAATACCGCAATTTTCACAATGCCCTCCGCAATGCTCCGGACAATGTGGTTGCCGGTCAGAGGATCGATCAGACCCACCACCCACTTGGGCAGGTACAGAAACAGCAGGAAGGCGAACACCGTGCTGATCAATGCGCTGACCACCATCAGAGCCTTCATGAATTTCTCTCCCAGGTGATCCGTCAGCCATTGCTCAAACCGGTTCAGCTCCTCCTCCTCGTCATCGTCCTCCACCTGCTTTTCGGCGGATTTCATCAGACACCGGTATCCGTCCTTCATGGACAGCACAAAGTTGACGCAGCCCCGCACCAGGGGCACACGCCGGTACCAGGGGGGATTCTTTCCGTTTTTCTCCTCCCAGATTTCTACGTCAATGGTGCCGTCCGGCAGGCGGCACGCCATGGCTCCCTTCAGGGGGCCCTTCATCATCACGCCTTCGATCAGCGCCTGTCCGCCGATCTTGCTTTTGTGCAGCGCCTTCTGCGCCTTTGTTTCCTCTGCCATAGCTGCTCCTTTTACGCTTTCCCATGCCCGGCGGCGGGAATGTCAATGGTCACCGTGGTGCCCACGCCCTCCGCACTGGCGATCTCCAGCCTGCCCCCATGTTGCCGGATGATCTCGTCCGCCACTCCAAGCCCGATGCCGGATCCCCGGCGGCTGTGGTTGGCTTTGTAGAATTTGGTTTTGATCTTGGGAAGATCCGAGGCTTTGATGCCTACCCCCTGATCCTCCACCACAATGCACACCGTTTTCCCCTCGTCCTTCTGGGTGGCGGTGATCTGTACCTTGCCCCCCGGGTTGGAGTATTTGATGGCGTTGTCGATGATATTGATAAACACCTGCCGGATCCGGTTCTTGTCCCCGTATACGATGGGCAGAAACTCCGGCTCATTGTAGAGAATTTCGATATGCTCCCGTCTTGCACGCTCCGTGTAGATGAGCACCGCCTCTCCCAGCTCCGCCAGCACGTCCATTTTGTCCATCTGCATGGTGAAATGGCCGCTCTGCATCCGGGAAAAGTCCAGAAGCTCCTCCACCATCCGGGAAAGCCGCTCGGTTTCGTTGGTGATGACCCGAATGCCCTTGTGCATGGTTTCCATATCCCCTCCGGCGTTCAGGGTCTCCGCCCAGCCCTTGATGGCGGTCAGCGGCGTCCGCAGCTCGTGGGATACGGAGGAAATGAACTCGTTTTTCATGGTCTCCGTGGCGGAAAGCTCGTCCGCCATATGGTTGATGGCGGTGCAGAGATCCCCGATCTCGTCCTTGCCGGAGGCGGCGATCCGCACGGAGAAATCCCCCTTTGCGAATTTTTCCGCCGTGGCGCTGATCTGCCGGATGGGGAACACGATGGAGCGGATAAAGTACATGCCGGACAGAGCAAGCAGCAGGAACACCCCGATGCACAGCAGGGTCATGGCAACGGAAAAGGTGAGGATGTTGGCGTCGATCTCCGTCAGGGAGATGACCATCCGCACAGCGGTGTACTCGTCGGACAGATCCTCAATGGGATAGGTCACCGCCATCACATGCTCCCCGCTGCGGAGCCTGCCTACCGTGTAGCTGTAGGCGTTCCGATCCCCCTCCATCGCCATATCATAGTCCGGCATGCTGACCCGTTCGTCCGGGGAGAAGCCGGAGGAGGTCAGAACCACATGCCCCCGGACGTCAATGGCCATCAGCTCGATCTTGTCCTTGTCGCTGAAGTTCTCCAGGGTATTCCGGATCTCTGCGGAAAAGCTGGCGGGGCTGTCCTCCGCATACCGGCTCAGAACGCCGGATACCGCATTCATTTTCGACAGCAGGTACTGCTGTGCGCCGCCGTAGTAGTAATTCTGGATGGCGTAAATGAACCCCAGCTCCACCGTCAGCAGCACCAGCAGCACCACGCACAGATTGTTCAGGATCCACCGCTTGGTGATGGTTTGCCTTGCCATGTTACATTCCCCCGGCAGCGCCCTCAGGCGTCATTCCACTTGTAGCCGTAGCCCCAGATGGTGATGATGTACTGGGGGTTGGAGGGCTCATCCTCGATCTTCATGCGGATCCGCCGGATGTTCACGTCCACGATCTTGTCGTCTCCGAAGTAGCTGTCTCCCCAGATGTGACTGAGAATGCTGGAGCGATCCAGGGCGGTGTTCTTGTTGTTCATAAAATACTCCAGGATCTGGTATTCCACCTGGGTCAGATCCACCGGCTTGCCGTTTTTGGACACGGTGCGGCTCTTGAGGTTCAGCAGGAAGGGGCCGGATTCGATCACCGGGTTGTTCTCGTTCTTGATGAAGCTCATGCACACCCGCCGGTAAATGGCGTCCACCCGGGCGGTCAGCTCCGAGGGGGAAAAGGGCTTGGTGATGTAATCGTCCGCCCCGATCATCAGACCGCTGACCTTGTCCATTTCCTGTGCCTTGGCGGTGAGCATAATGATCCCCAGGGTGGAGCTGCGCTCCCGCAGCTTCTTGCAGACGGTGAATCCGTCGATGCCGGGCATCATAATGTCCAGCAGCACAATATCGAAGTTTCCATGCTCTGCGTCAAAGGTTTTCAAGGCTTCTTCGCCGCAGTTTACGTCGGTTACATCGTAGCCGGCACGCTTGAGGTTGATGACCACGAAATCACGGATCACATCCTCGTCCTCGCATACAAGAATTCGTTTCAAGTTCCGGTTCCTTCCTTTCTGCATTGTGATTAGGCGTGAAACAGCAGGATTGCTTCACTGACGGTAAGTCCCAGGGGATCCGTCGTTTCCGGCACCTGCGCCAGGTATCGGAGTCCGTTTTTGGAGCAAAGCAGGATATAGCCGTTGTCCAGCCGATCCTGAAGGGTGTCGGCGCTGTCGGTGATGCACAGCCGCAGCAGAGGCAGGGTACTGTCCTCCAGGCTCCTGCCCAGCTTGTAAAACACCAGCTCCTCCGCCAGAGCGTCCTGCTTGACCGTCACCTTCCGTTCCCACCGCCGGGGCAGGACAAAGGAGAACTGCTGATCCGGGCTGTAGTAGCCGGAGCATTTGCGCATCAGGCTGCCGCCCCGGCACTCGTACCAACTGGTCATCCGGATCTGCTCGCTTTCCGTGGTGTCCGTATATCCGGGGAACAGGGTGTTTACCGGGATCTCCGCAATGCCGTCCCCGTCCAGGTCACAGGTCAGATACCCGCTTTGCCGGCTGGTACGGATGCCGGAGTCCCCATCGGTGTATACCAGGGTGAGCACCCCCTCCTGCATGGTCAGCGCCTGGGTCTGAATGGTGGAGGAGCCGGTCATGCCGTCCAGCCACACACAGGGGATCCCATCCGCCGTATTTCCGTACAGAAGATTTGCAAAGTCCGTAAAACCCTCGTTCAGTGCTGTCCGGGATTCGTAATAGCTGCCGTCCCGGGCAAGCACATAGGTGACGGCACGGGCGGACTGGGACACGGTCTGCCCACAGACGATCAGCAGCTCGTTTTCCCCGTTCTGATCCAGGTCGCATACATCCGCCAGGGAGTAGCTGCTGTTCAGAGTCTCCGTCAGCGCCCCGTCCCGATAGTCGTATACGCTGAGCACCCGTTCCCCCCGGTTCACCATGCTGTAGCCCACGATGATGTTGGTGCGGTTGTTGCTGCCCAGCCGGGAGATCATGACCTTTTCCACCTCGGCGCCCCCTGCTGCCAGATCATACACCGACCGCCAGCTGCCGTTGATCTGATCCAGCACATTGAGCCGCAGGGCGTTCTCCTCGCTTTGCAGCAGGTTTTTTTCGTAAAATACCAGAGCCTCATCCTCTCCGTCTCCGTCAATATCGCTGACGATAAAAGCGGACAGGTAGTCCCCGGTCTTGGGATATTTCAGACTGATGTTGCTGCCTGCCGCCCGGCGGAGCGCTTCATAGATCTGCTCCTGCTCCACGCTGAGCTTCGGGGGGGACAGCAGTCCGTCAATGCTGGTGCTGAAGGTGCAGCCGGACAACAGCGTCACCGCCGCCGTGCAGGCTGCAAGCAGCCGTGCTTTCATGGGCTTCCCTCCGGTTCAGTCCCGATCGTCCAGCGGCACATAGGCACGCTCCTTGGCGATGGCCTTGTATGCGGGGCGGATGATCCGCTTGCCGGTGATGGTTTCCTCCATCCGATGGGCTGCCCATCCGGCGATCCGGGAAATGGCAAACATGGGCGTGTACAGATCAGCCGGGATCCCCAGCATTTTGTACACCAATCCGGAGTACATGTCCACGTTGGCGCAGATGGCCTTGTCACTGGCCTTGAAATCACGGAAGATCTCCGGGGTCAGCCGCTCGATGGTGTCCAGCAGCCGGAACTCCGCCTCGATATCCTTGCCGTGGGCAAGCTCCATTGCCTTGCGCTTGAGGATCACCTCTCTGGGGTCGGACAGGGTGTATACCGCATGCCCCATACCGTAGATCAGACCGGAGCCGTCCCCGGCTTCCTTCCGCAGGATCTTCCGCATATGGTCGGCCACCTGCCCCTCGTCCTCCCAGTTCTTCACGTTTTCCTTGAAGGAATCCAGCATCTGCATCACCTTGATGTTGGCGCCGCCGTGCCGGGGGCCCTTCAGCGCCCCGATGGCTGCCGCATAGGCGGAGTAGGCGTCCGTGCCGGAGGAGGTCAGTACCCGGCAGGTAAAGGTGGAGTTGTTGCCGCCGCCGTGCTCTGCATGCAGGGTCATGAGCGTATCCAGCAGATGGGCTTCCGCATCCGTATACTGCCGGTCGTTCCGCAGCAGGGACAGCACAGTCTGGGCGGTGTTTTCCTCCGGTCGCAGGGGATGCATGATCATGCTCTCTCCGTCAAAGTGGCTGCGCTTGACCTGGTATGCGGACGCCATGATTACCGGCAGCTTTGCCACCAGGCTGATGGCGGTGCGCAGCTCGTTTTCAATGCTCTTGGTTTCGCACTCCGCATCGTAGGAATACAGTGCCAGCACGGAACGTGCCATCTTGTTCATGATGTTGTTGGAGGGCGCCTTGAGGATCATGTCCACCACGAAATTCTCCGGCAGGGGCCGGCAGGCGGATAGATGCCGGGTAAAGGCGTCCAGCTCCTGCCGGTTGGGCAGATCCCCCAGCAGCAGCAGGTATACGGTTTCCTCAAAGCCGAAGCGCCCCTCCTGCTCCGCATGGGACACCAGGTCATTGATCTGATAGCCCCGGTAGATCAGCTCGCCGGGAATGGGGTCGATCTCCCCTTCGTTGACCACATAGCCGTGTACGTTGCAGATCTTGGTGATCCCGGCAATGACGCCGGTGCCGTCGCTGCGGCGCAGACCACGCTTCACATGGAATTTCTCGTACAACTGGGGATCGATCCGGGAGCCGGCGATCAGCTTGTCACACAGGGGCTTGAGATTCATCATATTTTCGTTCTGCTGATTCATGGGATTCCGCCTTTCTGTACCGGCGGCACGCACAGGGACAGCCTGTCCGCCGGACTCGCATTCATAGGCGTCTGCGGGTTCTATGCGCTAGCCTACACTTATATTTTATTATACTATAGCCCGGATTGCTTGTCAATGGGTCATTCCATGAAATGCCGGTGAAACCGGGGTTTGACAAGGGGTATGTCCAAAGCGTATAATAGGAAGCAGCAAAGGATACGGAAAGGAGTGGGCATATGCCCGGATTACAGATGGCGGCGTGGATCGCCGCAGGGCTTGTGGGCTTGTTCCTGCTGCTCTGGATGGGCAACCGGTGCGCCAAGCACCGGGGCAGGGTGGGAGAACGGATGGTGGCAGCACAGCTACGCCGGTTTGCCCGGAAGCATGGGGGAAAGGTGTGCAGCAACGTGTACCTGCCCCTGTATGCGGGCACCTGCGAGATCGACCACCTGCTGTTCGGCAGCTTCGGGGTGCTGGTGGTGGAAACCAAGCATGTGGGCGGCGAGATCTCCGGCAACGGCAGTCAACTGCGGCAGGTGATGGGCAGCAAGACCCACCAGCTATACAATCCCCAGCTGCAAAACAAGACCCATGTGGACAATGTGCGGCATCATCTGCGGAAGGCGGGGCTGGAACGGATCCCGGTGCAGGGACTGGTGGTGTTCTCCAATCCCCGGGCGGTGCTGCATACCCAGGCAGGGATTCCCCTGTCCCGGCTCCAGGATACCCTGTGCAGACTGCCGGATGCTCGTCAGCCCTGGAAGCAGGCATACGCCGCTCTCCGGGCGGTGCAGGTGCGCAATCCCCTGCGGCAACTGTGGCACGACTGGAAGCCCCATCGGAAAAAGCGGTAACAGAAAACGGATCCGGAATATTCCGGATCCGTTTTTTGATGCTTTACATTACTTTGTCCTGCGCTTTGCACGGCGCTTGGTGATGTATTCCGCCTGTGTCTGCCGACGGGCTGCAACCGCTGCCAGCAGCGCCTTGTTGTGCTTGTGGTCGTACAGCCCCAGCCCTACGCATGCGGCGATGCCAAGGAGCATCAGCACAAGACCCTGGGTAAAGCCGTTGGGCAGGAAGCTCATTTCCACCTCGTGGGTACCGGGGGAAAGCTGTACGCCGATCATGGCGTTGAACAGCACGATGGGTTCCACCTTCTTGCCGTCCACCTTTACAGTCCAGCCCTCCTCGTAGGGGATGGAGGTCATCATCACCTGACCCTCCTGGGCGGTGATGGTACCCTTGAACCAGCGCTCGCTGTGGTCGGTGATCTCCCACTGCTGCTGCTTGAGCTTTGCAATGTCCTCCTCAAACTTTGCCTGGTTGAAGTGGTAGAAGAATGCGTTCTGGAAGATGGTGTATTCCTTGGTGACGGTCATCCGGATGGTGAACTCCTGTCCTGCCGGCAGAGAGCCGAGACTGACGATCCGGTAATCGTCCCCTTCAAAGTAATAGGTGAGGAATTCCCCGTCCAGGAACTCGCCCTCCTTGTTCCAGAAGGGACTGTACCACAGGTTCACCTGCCGCTGATTCTCGGTCTTGAAGAAGAAGTAGATGGGATCATCGGACAGCGCCTTGAACTTCAGGTCGATGGTGTGATCCCCCTCGCCGCTGACATCGTAGCAGGTCTGCACCCCGTAGGGACGGGCGGTCAGATTGTTGAGGCTCGGCTCCCCCTCCTGGGGAATGGGGTAGAAGTATTCGGTGTTTCCGGTGATGGCGCCGGTGGTGGGATCGAAGGTGGTGCTGCCGCAAATGGTGCTCATCATCACATTCTGGCTGTTGAAGGGGTTGTCGTTGCCAAGACCGGTGATCCGGCGGGCGGTGTTGCTGACCATGTAGCCGATGGACATGGCGTTGGGGTTTTCGTAAACCGTCACAAGCTGTTCCTTCTGATCCTGCTTCTTGCACATCTGGCTGAATACCTCATGGTAGCTTTCGTTCACGTTGTCGGACTGATCCAGCACATACTTGATGCCCAGCAGACTGTCGGAAATGGGAGTGGACCCGTTGTACTTGGTGTAGTAGCTGTGGCAGGTGTAGCCCATTGCCTCGATGAACTTGATGATCCGGGTGTTCATAACGGAGCTGGAGTGGGTGATGCCCCGCAGCCCGAACGCCAGGTCATCGTTCACCATCCGGTGGTAGGTCTTGTCCGCCCGGTAGAAGGATTTGTCGTAGTCGTAGAGCCGGTCGGTGATCTCCCTGCCGCTCTGGATGTAGGAAATATAGGTGCGGCGCTCGGAGTATGCCACTTCCTTGTCGGTGGATTTCATGGTATCCAGGGCATTGTAAGTCAGCTCGCCGCCGATCAGCAGCATCATGAGGATGGGCAGCACCTTTTTGCTGTTCTTTTTCTGCTGGATGAACAGCAGGATGGCGTAAGCCCCAAACAGACCCACGGATACCCAGATGGCGCCCTTGGTATCCAGATAATCAAATTCCCCGTGCTTGTTCTTCTCGTACAGCACCAGCATCAGGAACATGAACCACACAAAGAAGCTGCCGTAAATGGCGGCGGGCTTGGTTTCCTTCAGCTCCTTGAACGCCATGGCAGCCATGGTGAGGATCACGAAGGAGAAAATGAAGGAGTACCGGAAGGGCAGCCAGTTGGGCATCTGTCCGCCGTGCCACATCATATCCACCGGACGGATGTACATGCTGGTGAACAGTGCCGCCGCCAGCAGACCCATGCCGATCTTCTTGCGCAGGGGGATCCTGCTGTTCAGGAAGAACAGGGGCAGCAGCAGGGCGGTGATCAGGCCGCAGTAGATCTCCGGCATACCCTGGACGTTGACGGAATTGTACTGTGCCACAGAGGCGATCTGGGCAAAGAAGTCAATGGGGGTGAACTGGAGCTTGAAGGAGTAATCCGGGTTGGCGGTAAAATTGAATTTACCAAGCGCCAGTGCGTTGTATACCGGCAGAACCAGTACCGCCGCCATCATCAGAGCCACCACCGTGCACAGGAACATCCGCAGGATGCTGTAGCCGTATGCCTTCAGATCCTTGCTCTTCATGCGGAAATGCTTGAGCTTGTCGGAGCCGGCAAACAGGTAGTAGGCGAAGTACAGGGCGGTGAAGATGCAGATCATGAAGCCGATGTAGAAGTTTGCAATGCACATCAGCGCCAGGGGGATGATGTAGTTGATCTTTCTGCCGTCGTCGATCAGATACTCCACGCCCAGGCAGATCAGGGGCAGGAACACCAGACCGTCCAGCCACATGGGGTCGATCAACTGGGTGATGGCATACGCCATCATGGCGTACATCATGGAGAACAGCAGGGCGTGCAGGGGCTTGAGCTTCCGGGATTTTTGCAGGAAGTAGCAGAAGGTGACCGCTGCGGTGCCCAGCTTGCAAAGCTGCATGATGAGCAGACTGCCCAGGATCATGGTGCGGGGCAGGAGAATGACGATCAGGGTAAAGGGACTTGCCAGGTAGTAGCCGATGATGCCGAAGAACTCACCGGACAGGTTCCGGGACCAGTTGTAGAAAATACTGCCGTCTCCCCAGAACGCATCCCGGATGGCTTCAAAGTAGTACACATACTGTCCGTTCAGATCCAGGCACAGAACCGATTCCGGGCCAAAGGGATACATGCCGAACAGGGCATATGCCAGATAGGTCAGTGCCACGGGAATGAAGAACGCCAGGATGTAGATATAATTCCGGGCGCACCAGCACTGGAGCCGCTCAAAGAACCCGATCTTGCCCAGAGGGGGCAGCTTGACCTGGGTCTTGGGAGCAGCCTTCATGGGCTTGTCCCCCTGGGTCTGCTCCGGCTGGGGCGCAGCCTGTGCCTGGGCTTCCGCCTTCGGCTCTGCCTGTGCTGCCAGGTCAGCCTCCGGAGCGCTTACTGCCTTTGGCTCTGCCTGGGGCGCATGCTGCTTGGCAGCCATCTGCTTGCGCTTTGCCTTGGATGGTTTGGATGACATGATGATCCTCCTTCTCTGTTATGGGCGCATACTGCACCCGAATTTCCATATACTTTTCTATTATACACGATGCCAGTGCTTTTTTCAACCCTTCCGGTGAATTTTCCGCTGGTTTCTTGCGGTGGGAGCAAAAGTATGCTATACTAAATTTATATGTGCAAAAGGAGTGATGGTTTTGCAGAGAAAACAGCTGATCGGCATGGGTATGGTCGGCCTGGGCGGACTGCTGATGTACGGGCTGCTCCGCTGGCAGCCGGAGGGCGCATTCGGGTTTCTGCTGATGCTGACCGGGGTATTGCTGCTGGTGCTGGGGGCGGGCATGTGGGTGCTGACGCCTCGCCCGGCCCATGCAGAGCCGTCCCCCTCCTTACAGGAGTCCCCCTCCCGTCCCTGGATCTCCTGGGGCATCGCCCTGGTGTGTCTTGGCGTGTTCCTTGCAGTACAGATGTATCCCAAGCTGCCGGCTGCCCTGGGGCTTCGTGCCAGATCCATCCGTGCCGGAGAATACTGGCGGTTCGTGACCTACGGCTTTACCCACCGGAGATGGATGCACCTGGCAGGAAATCTGCTGTCTTTGCTGATATTGGGCACAAGGCTGGAAAACCAGTACGGCAGGCTCCGGTTCTGCATGGTCTATCTGCTGGGGATGCAGGGCGGCGGCTTTGCCTTTCTGGCATTTGACGGGGCAGGTACCTGCATCGGGGCAAGCGGCGCTTTGTACGGAGTCATGGGGTTTTTGCTTTCCGTCGGCATCGCAGACCGGGCAATGATGGGGCGCTTTCTGTATGAGTATCTGATTCCCCTGGCATTGGTAGGGGCGGCGGAAAGCCTGTTTTCTCCGGGGGTGTCCGGCTGGTGCCATGCGGGCGGCTTCCTGCCGGGGCTTCTGCTGGGTTTGGGCTATCTGCTGCACCGGGCACTGTCATCAAAGTGAAAGGTCGTATCAAACAATGGGAACACAAAACCGCACCTGGCTGAGCCACAGTCTGTTTTCCGCCCGGTGCTTCTGTAAATGGGGGCTGTTGGGGCTTGCCATGGGCGGCGTGGTCGGTCTGGTGGGCACCGGCTTTTCCTGGGCGGTGGATTCCGTGACCGCCCTGCGGCAGGCGCACGGCTGGCTGCTGTATCTGCTGCCTGTGGCAGGGGTGCTGATCGTGGGATTGTACCACCTGTTTGGCATCTACACGGACAAGGGTACCAATCTGGTGCTGCTGGCAGTCCGGGAGCACGGGAAAATGGATCTGCGGAATATGATCTGCATCTTCACCGCCTCTGTGCTGACCCATTTATGCGGCGGCTCCAGCGGCAGAGAAGGCGCTGCCCTCCAGATCGGCGGCAGCATGGGCGCCACCTTCTCCAAGGTGCTGAAGCTGGACGAGGCGGACAGCCGGATTCTGGTGATGTCCGGCATGAGCGCCTGCTTCGCCGCTCTGTTCGGCACTCCCGTATCCGCCGCCTTTTTCGCCATGGAGGTCATCAGCATCGGGGTGCTGCACTACTCCGCCCTGCTGCCCTGTATGACCGCCGCCGTCACCGGCAGTGCCGTATCCCGGTTCTTCGGCATGGGTCCCATGTCTCCCCAGGTGCTGGTGCCCGGGTTTAGCTGGCTCTCCTTCGGCAAGGCGGCAGCAGTGGCGCTGGTGTGCGGTCTGCTGAGCTTTGTGTTCTGCGCCGGGATCCACTGGGCGGCAAAGGGTTACCAGCGGTTTCTGAAGAATCCCTACCTGCGGGCAGCAGCAGGCGGCGGACTGGTGGTGCTGTGCAGTCTGCTGCTGGGCACTCGGATGTACAACGGCGCAGGCACGGAAACCATCCTTGCCGCCTTTACCCAACAGCAGGCATGGTATGTATTCCTGTTGAAGCTGCTGCTGACCGCACTGACCCTGGGGGCAGGCTTCAAGGGGGGCGAGATCGTCCCCGTATTCTTCGTGGGCTCCACCTGCGGCAGTGCCCTGTCTGGGCTGCTGGGGCTGGATCCCTCCTTTGCCGCCGCCATTGGCATGATCTCCCTGTTCTGCGGTGTGACCAACTGCCCTCTGACCACCCTGTTCCTCAGCGTGGAGCTGTTCGGCGGGGAGGGCGCTCCCTTCTACGGTGCGGCGGTGGCTGTGGCGTACATTTCCTCCGGGTATGCAGGGCTGTACAGCGAACAAAAGATCCTCTACTCCAAATTCAAGCCCCAGTTCATTGATAAAAAGGTGGGATAATGCGCACTTTGCACAAAAAGTTCACAAAACTGTGTGGAAATTGACACATACTTGTGGTATACTAAAGATGTAGAAAAACCTCTTCCATGATTCTATTTTGTCCCCAATGCGTCCCCTGAAAAACTCCTCACAACCGAAAACGCTCCGCTGTGATAATAACCGCAGCGGAGCGTTTTCATGTAACATATAGGAGAAGATTTTAGATTCTGTGCGGATGGGAAACCGTACAGAATGCATTTGGGGGTCTCCCGGCAGCGAAGCAGTCGGGGTAAACCGCTCCGCCCGAAGCAAACACTGCGGCTTGGGGGTACCGCTGTTGTTCGTATCTCTTCCGGGAACAACTATAGTATAAAAGCCCATTGTGAAAAACAGGTGACAATTTTATGAATTGCGGCGGAAAACCTGCATTTTCCCGTTCTGTCAGAAGGTCATGGTAATGGTCGTGCCCTTATCCAGCTCGCTTTCCAGCGCAAGGGTGGCGCCGTGGTATGCTGCCCCGTGCTTGACGATGGACAGCCCCAGCCCCGTGCCGCCGATCTCCTTGGAATGGCTCTTGTCCACCCGGTAGAACCGCTCGAACACCCGTTCCCGGTCGCTCTGGGGGATGCCGATGCCCGTATCCGCCACGGACAGGAACACCGCTCCCCGGGGATCCCGGCTGACGGTGATATCCACCCTGCCTCCCTCTACGTTATACTTGATGGCGTTGTCGCACAGGTTCAGCACCATTTCATCCAGGATCTGGGGTACGCCGCTGACCGTTTCGTGGCTGCCGTGTACCGCCAGGGTAATATGCTTTTTCGCCGCCTCATGGGCAAGCCGCTCACGGACGGAATCAGCGATTTCCCGGAGATCCACCGGCTCCTTCCCCACGGGAATGGAGTTTTCATCCATCTGGGACAGCTTGATGATATCCCCCACCAGGGTAATGAGCCGCTGTGCCTCAGCGTAAATATTGGAGGCAAAGTGGGTGATATCCTCCGGCTTGGCAAGACCGCTCAGAATGATCTCCGCAAAGCCGGAAATGGAGGTCAGGGGCGTTTTCAGCTCGTGGGATACGTTCGCCGTAAATTCCCGGCGCAGGTTCTCCCGCTGATCCTTTTCCGTCACGTCCAGGATAATCAGCACCGCACCGATGATCTCCTCCTCCTGGTGCACCGGGTTGGCGATCAGATGGTAGTGGCAGTCGTCATGGTTCATGGTGCGCTCGTAATGCTCCCCGGCAATGGAGCGTTCCACCGCATGCCGGAAGCTGCGGCTGGCGTTCAGCTTCAGCACGCTTTGCCCCAGCACGGCATCGTCCGCCCCCAGCAGCCGCAGGGCACTGGTGTTGTAGGACAGCACGTTGGTGTCCCGATCCAGAATCAGAAAGCCCTCCTGCATGTTCTCGGTGATGGCGGCAAATTCCTGCTGCTTCCGGCGCAGCTCCCGGATCTGCTCATCGATCTGTCCGCTCTGGGAGGACAGCCGATCCAGCAGGGGGGTCAGCTCCGTGTAGATCTTGGTTTTGTCCGGATGCTCCGGATCCATCTGGTTGATGGGCCGCACGATGCTCCGGGTCAGCTTGGAGGCAAGGAACAGGGACAGCAGCACCACCGTGACCACAATTAAGATCAGAGGCTTTGCCAATGTGCGCAGCACGCTGATCATGGTAAAGTCCCCGGCGGAGATCCGCAGCACCCTTCCATCCTCCAGCCGCAGGGCATAGTTATACGTCCGCTCCGACAGGGTGGCGGAATACCGGCTGCTTTCTCCGGAGCCGTTTTCCAGTGCCTGCTGCACCTCCTGCCGCTGACTGTGGTTTTCCGCATGCTCCGTGCCTGCGGAATCGTACAGCACGGTGCCGTCCTGGTCGATGAGGGTGATCCGGCTGGAGGCAGAGGACAGGGAGCGGAGGAACTCCACGCCCCCTGTTTCCAGCCCGGCTGCCGCATAGGCAGCCTCGTCCCGGAATTGCTGCCGGTACCGCTGGGTAAAGGCGGACTGGATCACCCCCAGAATCAGCAGCAATGCCGCCAGCAGCGCCACCCCGGCGGCGGTCATGATGGACAGGAAGATCCGCCGGGTCATCGTGCCCCCTCCGGCTCGCTGAGCTTATAGCCGATGCCCCGGACGGTTTCAATCACGTCCGCATACTCTCCCAGCTTCTGCCGCAGGGAACGGATGTGTACGTCCACCGTCCGGCTCTCCCCGTCAAAGGCATAGCCCCACACCTTGTTGAGCAGTTGATCCCGGGTCAGCACCACGTTCCGGTTTTCCAGGAATACGCACAGCATCTCAAACTCCTTGAGGGTCAGGGACACCGGCTCCCCGTCCACGGTGACGATGTGCTTTGCCGGGCACACATACAGTCCCCGGATGGTATGCTCCGGCTGGGGATCCTTTCGCTCCGTCCGGCGCAGCAGCGCCTTGACCCGGGCGATCAGCTCCATCATGCCGAAGGGCTTGGGGACGTAGTCGTCGGCACCGCAGTCCAGACCGATGACCTTGTCGTATTCGCTGCCCTTGGCGGTCAGCATCAGAATGGGCAGCTTCCGGGTGGGGGGATTGCTCCGGAGCTTTTTGAGAATCGAAAGCCCGTCCTCCTCCGGCAGCATAATATCCAGCAGTACCAGATCCGGCTGCTCCTGTTCCATGCCCCGCCAGAAATCCGAGGGCTTTTCAAAGCCCCTGGTTTCCAGCCCGGAATTGTTCAGCGAATAGGTAACAAGCTCCCGGATGCTGTTGTCATCCTCCAGCAAGTAAATCATAGCGTCCTCCCGAATCAACGTTTGAGAATTTTCTTGGCAGTGACAATGATTGCCTCATAGTTCAGTGCGAGGATCAGCCCCACGCCGCATACCAGATACAGCACATAGCGCTGGGGCATTTTGATAATGGCGGTGCTCATGCCCAGCAGGATCACATTGTTTGCCGCAAACAGCAGGTGATTGACCCGAAAGGGCACATACCGGCGGGCGTCCACGATCCGGACGATGTAGCACAGCAGATAGCTGATGTAGGTGGCGGCAATGGCACCGTACACCCCCCATTTGGGGATCATCAGCAGGTTCAGCGGCAGATTCGCCCCGGCGGCGATCAGACTGGTCCAGAAGGAGTTCCGGGTATGCTGGGTGGCGGTGTAGATGCTGCTTAAAAACTGGTTGAAGCACATGAGCAGTACGGACACCACCAGCACCGGCGTATACCGGAAGGCGGCTTCATAGGCAGTATCCAGCTTGTTGCTGATGAGCACGTTGGACAGGGGCTGCACCAGGGCAATGAGGAAGGCGGCGGCGATGCAGAGAATGGACTGATACGCTCCGAAGATCCGCTGGTAGAATTGATTCCGGCCGGCGGAGTCGTTTTCCGTAATGGCGGAAATGTTCCATGCCTGGAAAAAGATCGTGGAAACCATGGAGATCAGGTTGGGGATCTTGGATGCCGCCCCGTATACCCCGGCGGCGCTTTTGCCAACCAGCCCCTCCGGCCCCTGCATGATGCCGATAAAGAACCGGTCTGCAAAGCCAGTAAAGATCCACAGCACGGCGGTGGGGATCAGAGGCACGGAAAACGCCAGCATCCGGCGCAGCAGCTTCTTGTCCACATACCGGAAGGAGAAGAACCGGGGAATGCCGGACACGATGCACAGGAACACGCCGCTGCAAAAATCCGAGCAGATCACCGACAGCATGAAGCCCCGGACGCCCATGCCCAGGACGGAAATGAAGATCACGTTGAACAGGTACAGGGTCAGAGCGGTGAGGATCCCATCCACGGAGTACAGCTTCAGCAGTCCCCTTGCCCGGACGAACTGGGCGCAAAGCTGCCGGAAGGAGGAGGTGCAGATATAGACGATCAGCAGTGCCAGGAATCCATCCGTAAAGGAGAACAGTCCGATCAGCGGGGTGCACAGCAATAGCAGCACCAGCCCTCCAAGCTCTGTGACCACCGCATTGGAGAATACCTGCCGCTTGTCATACGCCCGGTCGATGCCGTAGCGGATCACAGCCTCCGCAATGGAGAAGGTGAACACGGGGATCAGGAAATTTGCCGTGATCTCCAGCATCTCCTTGGTGTTCAGATTGTCGGAAATGATGTTCCCCGTATACAGCCGGGTCAGGAAAAACAGCAGGATCTTGGAGCCGAAGCTGCCGACTGCGAAGATCACCGTGTTCAGGGCAAGGGTTTTGTATTTATCCATAGCATTCTTCCTTTTCGCGTTGCTGATACTCATACAGATTTCATTATACCAAATTTCCGGCAAAAAGAAAAGCCCCAACACAAAAAACAGGGCATCCGGGGATGCCCTGCCTGTAAAGGCTAGTCTGTAACCAGAGAAAAGTCGATGTTGCCGCTGTTCACGTCCGCCTTGTCGCAGCGTACCCGGACAGCCTGTCCCACGGTGTACACCGTATTGGAGCGCTGCTCCGTCAGATGAATCGCCCCGTCGCAGGTATACTCCCCCTCCGGCAGGGAGCCCACATGCACCAGACCCTGCACGGTGGAGGGCAGCTCCACATAGAAGCCGAAATCCGTCACACTGGCGATCACAGCGTCAAATTCCTCCCCGATGTGGGCAAGCATATACTCCGCCTTGTAGCAGTCCTCGCAGTCCCGCTCTGCGGTCATGGCACGGAGCTCTGCGGCGCTGGAGCGCTCGGAGGCATGCTGTACGAAGGCGGCATACCGCTTGTCGAACCAGTCCTTGCTGTACCCCAGCACCACGTCCGACAGGATCCGGTGGATGGCAAGATCCGGGTACCGGCGGATGGGGGAGGTAAAGTGGGTGTAGTCCGCCAGGGCAAGACCGAAATGGCCGACGGGGGTGGGGGCATACTTTGCCTTTGCCATGGAGCGGAGCAGCAGATTGTTCAGTGCCGGCAGCAGGGGACTGTCCTTTGCGTTCTTCAGAATCTGGGCAAAGTGACAGGGGCGCACCTCGTCCAGCACCGGGTGGGGGATGTTCATCCGGTTCAGCACCTCCTCCAGCCGTTCCAGCTTTTCCGGAGAGGGGTTCTCGTGTATCCGGTACACAAAGGGAATGGACTTTTCCCGTGCCACCCGGGCGGCGGATTCATTGGCAAGGAGCATGAACTCCTCGATCAGCAGCTCGCTGCGGCCTCTGGTTCTGGGCTGTACATCCACACAGACCCCATCCTCGTTGAGGATCAGCTTGCTTTCCGGCGCATCCAGGGAGGGCGCTCCCCGCCGATCCCGATCCGCCAGCCGCTTGTCCGCCAGCTCGTTCATCAGCAGCAGGGATTCCGTCACCTCTGCATACTTTTCTGCAATTTCCGGAGTCTGGGTACCTGCCAGAATGGTGTTGATTTCCTTATATACCCCCTTGACCCGGGAACGGATCACGGACTTGTGGAAGGAGTAGGCACGGAGCTGCCCCTCCTTGTCCAGATCCATAATGGCGGAAAAGGCGAGCCGATCCTCCCCCGGATTCAAAGAGCAGATGCCGTTGGACAGGGACTTGGGCAGCATGGGGATCACCTTGTCCGCATAATACACACTGGTGCCCCGGTGCAGTGCCTCCATATCCAAGGGGGTATTTCCCCGCACATAGTGGGATACGTCCGCAATGTGTACCCCCAGCCGGTAACCCTCTCCCCGGCGCTGGATGGATACAGCGTCGTCCAGATCCTTGGATTCTGCCGAATCGATGGTGAAGATGCACTCCTCCCGCAGATCCATCCGGTGTACCAGATCCGCCGGCTGTACCCCGGCAAGCGCCAGCTTTTCCGCCTGGGTGATGACCTCCTCCGGAAATTCGGTGGGGATGCCGCTGACGGCGATCACCGCTTCCGCGCAGCTTGCCGCCTGCTGGGCGCAGCCGTAGCTGAACAGGATCCGGGCACGGTGCTCCGCATGCCGGGTGCCCCGGTGGGAGATCTGCGCCAGCACCTTATCACCAGGAGCGAAGGCGCAGTTGCCGCTGTGGGCGATAGAGATCCGGCTTTTGGACATGGTGTCCGGCAGCAGATAGCAGTGCTTGTCCTCCTCCACGATCATGCCGGTGAGCTGGGCAGGGCTTTCCACCAGAATGGAAACCACTTCCCCCTCCGGCTCTCCGGTGCGGGAGGGGATGGGGCGCATCAGCACCTGATCCCCGGGCATTGCCCCCAGCAGAAACTTACCCGGTACGAAAAATTCGGTTTCATCCTCCAGCCGCTTGCAGAAGCCGAAGGTGCGGCTGAGCCGGGTGACCTCCGCCTTGAAGCAGCCGCTTTCCGCTGCACCCACATAGGTGTGCTTCCGCTCCACCACCTCTCCGGATGCCACCAGTGCCCCCAGGGCGGCAGCATAGGCGTCGCTTGCGCCGCGCTGGCTCCGGCATTTCGCCGCCAGCTCCTTTGCGCCGATAGGCTTTTTTCCGCATCGGGTCAGAGCAGCACGGATCTTTTCCGTATAATACGCTGCATCGAACTTTTCCTTTCCTGCATGCTTGCCGCTCCGTGCCTTGGCATTGCCCGCCTTGCTGCGGATTTGCTTTTCCTGCTTGAATTCACGCTTTTTCATAGTCGATTCCTCACTTTACAACAAAAGCCCTGCAACCCGCCCTGCCGCAAACACGGCAGCCGGATCACAGGGCGTCAGCTTCCTGCTCAATCAAGGTGACATCGCACAAAGCCCACCTGGCGGCTTTGCACAGCATCTGCTGACGAATTTTCGTCATATTACGCAGAAGCTCCTTGCAATATGCCAGTATTCCTGCGCCAATTCTGTGCAATCTGACGAAAAATCTGTTGACACATCTACTGTACAGCCTTTATGCGGTGTTGCCTTAGAACTTGATATACACCGGAAGAATGTTCACCAGCAGTGTGGCTACAAAGAAGATGATGAGCAGAACCCAGGTGAATTTGGAAAGGATGGCTTCCTTTGTTCTGCCGGCATTCTTCCCGTAGAAGGAATCGTTGCTGGCGCCGGTGATGGCGGATGTCATGTTCTGATCCTGGTTCTGATCCTGCATCATGCAGAGAACGGTGGCCAGTACAACTGTAATCAGCAGCAGAATGCCGCCGATCAGTTCAAGAATATTCATATTTGTTTCTCCTCCTGTATCCGATTGGATCTTGTTTTTATGCATAGTACGGATGCCGGATAGCTGTGCTTTCTGTGGGCATCCGGGTTTCTAATCAAGTATATCACATCCGGCGAAAAAATGCAAGACCTTTTTGTAAATTTTCCAAATTTTCATGTACCGATCTCGTTTTGAGCACATTCGCCAAAAAAGACGGATAAAATTAAAACACATTGTACATGTTGACAAAGCGCAGGTTCGGTGCTATACTAAAAGTAATGAATGGAATCCGACTGGTCGATGGGGGTGTTGAGCATGATGGGTTTGCAGAAAGGGCTGGCAGCAGGGCTTGCGCTGCTGCTTCTGACTGCCGCCGGATGCGGCGCAATGGACAATAGGGAACAGACTGCACAGGTGTCTCCGCCAGTGTCCGTGGCACAGGCACGGACTGAGAATACCGGGGTGTACCGGGCACCGAGGGCTCCTGCTGCCACCGCTGCGGCAACAGAGGCACCGATCCAGACAACTGCGCCTGTTCAGATCACAACTGCCAGGATCACCACCACGGCTTTGCCGCCGGAAACCACTGCCCCGGCAGAGGAGGAGACCACTGCGCCCCCTCCGGCGGAGACACAGCCACCCCGGACTGCCCGGCGGGAGCCTGTCAAGACCATGGCTGCCCCGGAACCGGAGCCTGTACCGGTGACAAAGCCGCCGCAGACGTCTGTCACGCAGCCGGAGCCGGAGCCTGACCCGGAGCCGGAAACACCGGTGAATGTTCCGACATACGCTGCCCAGATCCTGGAGCTTGTAAACCAGACACGGGCGGAGTATGGGCTTGCGCCCCTGGAGCTGCATACGGAATTGCTGAAGGCGGCGGACATCCGTGCCCGGGAGATCGCACAGGTGTTCAGTCACAACCGGCCGGATGGCTCCTCCTGCTTTACCGTGCTGGAGGAATGCGACCTTGCGTATAGGACGGCGGGGGAGAACATTGCCCAGGGCTATGCCAGCCCCCAGGAGGTCATGAAGGGCTGGATGAGCTCCGAAGGACACCGGGCGAATATCCTCAACGATGGCTTTTCCATGCTGGGGGTGGGGTATGATTCCGCCACCCGGAGCTGGGTGCAGGTCTTTGCCGGATAGCCGGATATAAAAATGAATATACCCCCATATGTGATTTTTCAGGAGGCTTTTTGCGGAAAAGCCTCCTTTTTCGTGGTTTTGCCAAGAAAACGGCTGGGACAAGCCGTTATTTTATTCACAATCATGCAAGAATTATATTGACTTTTGGCATAAAACGCGCTATAATGATTATATGTTATGTACTGTGGGCGGTCATGCGTCCGTCCTGGGCGGACAGTGGCCCCATCAAATTCAACGGAGGTTATCTACAATGAGCAGAGTTTACAATTTCAGCGCAGGTCCGGCGACCCTTCCTGAGGAAGTCCTCAAGCGCGCAGCTGATGAGCTGCTGGAATACGGCGACAGTGGTCAGTCCGTTATGGAAATGTCCCACCGTTCCAAGGAATACCAGGCAATCATTGATGACTGCGAGGCAAGACTGCGCAAGGTGATGTCCATTCCCGACAACTATAAGGTACTGTTTCTCCAGGGCGGCGCATCCTCTCAGTTTGCGATGATCCCCCTGAATCTGATGAACAAGACCGGCAAGGCTGATTTCGTCATCACCGGTCAGTGGGCAAACAAGGCATACTCCGAGGCTGCAAAGCTCTGCGGCGCAGAAAACTGCAACATTGTCGCTTCCTCCAAGGATAAGACCTTCTCCTACATTCCGGAGCTTGACAAGTCCAAGTTCAACCCCACCGCAGATTACTTCCACATCTGCCAGAACAACACCATCTACGGCACCCGGTTCGCTGAACTGCCGGATACCGGCAATGTGCCCCTGGTGGCTGACCTGTCCTCCTGCATCCTGTCCGAGCCGGTTGACGTAAGCAAGTACGGCATGATCTACGCAGGCGCACAGAAGAACATGGGCCCTGCCGGTCTGACCGTTGTCATCATCCGTGAGGATCTGATCGGCAATGCCAAGGAAGGCACTCCCACCATGTTCGACTACAAGACCCATGCAGACAACGGCTCCATGTACAATACACCTCCCACCTACGGCATCTACATTCTCAAGCTGGTGCTGGAATGGATTGAGAAGATGGGCGGTCTGACCGCTATGAAGGAGCACAACGAGAAGAAGGCTGCCATTCTGTACAGCTTCCTGGACAGCTCCAAGCTCTTCAAGCCCACCGTACAGGGCAAGGACCGCTCCCTGATGAACGTGCCCTTCGTAACCGGCGATGCCGACCTGGACGCAAAGTTCGTGGCAGAGGCAAAGAAGAACGGCTTCATCAACATCAAGGGTCACCGGAGCGTGGGTGGTATGCGTGCTTCCATCTACAACGCAATGCCCATCGAAGGCGTGGAGAAGCTGGTTGCATTCATGAAGAAGTTCGAGGCTGAAAACGCCTGACGATATACGGAAACAGGAGGGTTATCATGTTTCAGATCCAGACACTCAATAAGATTTCCAAGGTAGGCACCTGCCGCCTGGACGCTGCAAAGTATACCATTGCTGACGCACCGGAGAATCCGGATGCAATCATGGTTCGTTCCGCCGCTATGCACGATATGGAATTCGGCAGCAATCTGCTTGCCATTGCCCGTGCAGGTGCCGGCGTGAACAATATTCCCGTTGACAAGTGCGCAGAGCAGGGCATTGTTGTATTCAACACGCCCGGCGCAAACGCAAACGCTGTAAAGGAGCTGGTAGTCGCAGGACTGCTGCTGTCCTCCCGGAAGATCTCCGAGGCTATGGCTTGGGTTCCCTCCCTCAAGGAGGAGGGCGACAACGTAGGCAAGCTGGTGGAGAAAGGTAAGAGCCAGTTCGCAGGGCCGGAGATCAAGGGCAAGACCCTGGGTATCATCGGTCTGGGCGCCATCGGCGCACTGGTTGCAAACGTTGCCATTGACCTGGGCATGAAGGTCATCGGCACAGACCCGTTCCTGTCCGTTGGGGCTGCACTCCGTCTGTCCCCGGCAGTACAGGTTGCCAAGTCTGCGGATGAGGTACTGGCTGCGGCAGATTATCTGACCCTGCACGTTCCCTGCAATGCAGACACCAAGGGCTTTATCAACGCCGCTGCCATTGCCAAGATGAAGGACGGCGCAAGAGTGCTGAACTTCGCAAGAGGCGAGCTGGTCAACGATGCTGACATGATCGCAGCACTGGAAGCCGGCAAGATCGCTTGCTATGTGACCGACTTCCCCAACGCCAATACCATCGGCGTAAAGAATATCATTGCGATCCCCCACCTGGGTGCCTCCACCCCGGAGAGCGAGGACAACTGCGCTATGATGGCTGCGGATGAGCTGTCCGCATACCTGGAGCAGGGCAATATCATCAACTCCGTTAACTTCCCCAACGCAGAAATGCATGCAAACGGCACCAAGCTGTGCGTGCTGCACAAGAATGTGCCCACCATCATTGCACAGATCACTTCCGCTCTGGGCGATGCAGGCAAGAACATTGACAACATGGTCAACGCCAGCAAGAAGGACAACGCTTACACCATGATCGACGTTGCCGGCGATGTAGCCGACAGCATTGTTGACACCGTAAAGGCAATTGACGGTGTCATCCGTGTGCGTGTAATCGCATAATCCCTTCCGGATATACCAAGCGCCCGTTCCCTGAATTGGGAACGGGCGCTTTTTGGCAATACCGCACAAAGATTGTGCAGCAGATGCTGTGCAAAGCCTCCAGGTATGCTTTGTGCGGTGTTGCTTTTTGTGTTGCCCTTGCTTACGGATTGATCCGGACGCTCTTTCTGCCTCCCTGGGTGGATACGCTGCCGCAGCGGGTGCCTACGTCAATGACGCTGGCTGCCAGCATGGTCATATCCAGCTCCGCATCCTTCAGCAGAATGGAGCCTGCCCCCTTGGGATCCCCGATGCCGGCGATTTCCGAGCCTTCACAGTTCAGGGCGATGTTGGCACCGTCCACCACCGTGTTGATGCTGCCGTCAATGGTGCCGATGGCGGAGCAGAACCGGGCGTTGATGGCCATGCTCACGGAGGCGTCCCGGATGTCGATGCTGCCGACGCCCTTTTCCAGGGAGCCGATGCCCACGGACTTGTTGCCGGTGCCCCGGAAATCCACCCGGGCGTTGACTGCGATGTCCACGCTGCCCCGGAAGGAGCCGATGCCCACGGCACTTGCCGCATTCGCCGTCAGCGCCAGGTCACAGTCGGATACCTCTACCTGGGCGTTCCCCTCCCGGCTGCCCACGCAGATGCCTGCGATGCCGGAGGTGATGATGCTGATCTCTCCGGACAGCAGCCGGATCCGGGAGCCGGATTCATTCAGACCGCCCCCGATGCCTACGCACTGCTCCCCGTTGGTGTTCAGCGTCACCTTTCCCCCGGTGGCAAGGGTAATATTGCCGTAGCCGTGCTCCAGGTCATTGCCGATGCCGAAGCTGTTGGAGCGGTCTGTGTTGATGGTCAGATCTCCGTCCCCCACAATGGTGATGGAGGAGCCCTCCGGCACGTAGATGCCAATATGCTCCAGCGTATTGGTACCCTCCAGCACCAGGGTCAGACTGCACATCTCTCCCAACTGGATGCAGGGACTGTCCACCCCACGCAGGTTCACATCCTGCAGGGTCAGGGTACAGTCCAGTCCGTCCTCGATCTTCAGCACCATGTTGGAGGTATGTGCCGCTTCTCCCACAATGGTCAGGCACTGCTCCCGGATGAGGATATCCGTGTAATGCTCCAGCGCCAGCCGGATCAGCTCCACGCTTTCGTCGCTTTTGGCGGTGTAGCTGCGGCTGGCAAAGGTGCGGGTCTCCAGATTGAAGCTGATGATCTCGTTCTGGACGGTTTTGGAAATCTGCCGCAGCAGCACGGGCTTGGGCCGGGAGGTGTAGAACCCCTGGATCAGATCCGCCCCCAACTGGATCACCGTCCGCAGCTCCTGCCGGGTCTCCACGCATTCCGCAATGACGGAAATGCCATTTTCGTGGGCAAAGCTGATGATATCCGACACCAGCCGCTGCTTTTTGGAGTCGTTCTCGATGCCGCTGATGAGGGCACGGTCGATCTTCACATAATCCGGCATCATCAGCAGCAGACCGGAGGTGTTGGAGTAGCCTGCCCCGTAGTCGTCAATGGCGAACTGGCACCCCAGGGTGGTACACCGTGCCTTCAGCGTGTCCACCAGGTCGCTGTCCACATCGCTCTGCTCCGTGACCTCGATCACGATATTTTCCAGAAGCTCCCCGTAGGTGGTATGGAGCAGGTCAAAGTCCGTTTCCGTCAGCAAATGATCCGGGATCCCGTTGATGAACAGCTTCTTGTCGGAAAGCGCCTCCTGATGCTCGGTGAAGGCGTGCATGGCGTTGAACAGGGTGGCATGCTCCACCGCATACAGCCGCTTGTTCTGCTCGGCGATCCGTAGGATCTGGGTGGCGGTCAGAGGCAGATCCCCTGCGCGCATCAAAATCTCAAAGGCAAAGATCTCACCGGTCTTGGCGCTGACGATGGGCTGAAAGTGGTAGGTAAAGGCGTTGTCGCTGACCAGCCGCCGGAACAGCTGCAATTCCCGGAACTGGGTCTTGTCCGCCTCATACCGGGCTTTGTTGAAGGCGCAGATGTCCTTCCGCTCGTTCATAGCCTCGAATACGGAGAAGTTGGCGTGGTTGATGAGGGCGTCCAGATCATGGCTGCCGGCGGTGCGCACCGAGTACCCCAGACTGATGGTCAGGGCGTCGCTGGCATCGATTTTCAGCACCTCGCCGAAATCGTCCGTGATGACGCAGCCGGAAATGGCAGCCCGCATGCGCTGAAAGATCGTGCCTGCCTGCTCTGCGGCACTGCCCCCTACATATACCATGAATTCCTTGTAGGAGCGCATACCGATGATGACCTGGGGGGAGGAGAAGCTCCGGAGCGCCTGGCTGATGGCGATGACGCACCGGTCATTCTGGCTGTAGCCGTACTGCTGGGCGATCTGCTCAATGCCGTGTACATGGAGGATGGCAAGATACCCTGCCCCCGGACACTCCCGCATGCACTGCTCCGTGCGGCGGATAAAGGCGCTCCGGTGGTACAGGTGGGTCAGAGGATCGTATTCCCCTGCATCCTGGTACATGGGACAGAACCCATCGTTGTAGTGGGTAATGTCCTGGACAAAGCCCATCCAGCTCTGGGCATCCCGTTCCACAAAGCTGAGCCGCAGCTGGATCTGCTCGCTGCCTACGTTGTACTGGTAGACCTGGTTCTGCCGTGCCACCGGGTTCCGGGTAATGTCCTGCATCACCTGGGTGAACCGGTCGTGGGAGAGAAGCCCGTTTGCATGCTCCTTCTGGATATGCAGGATCCGGAAGGCATTGTCGTCCAGGTACGCCTCCCGGGTGGTGTGGATATATAAAAATGCGCCCATATAGGGGAACAGCTTCTGGAAGATCTCCCAGTCGTGATCCGTGGGACTGGAAGCGTGCTTGGACAGGTCAAAGATCATAGGGAACCTCGCTTCTGTATAGGTCATATTGTTCGCCTTTATTATACTACGCCCCGGCACGATTGTCAACATTTCCAGTTTTATCTGGCAATGGCGGAGGGATTCGGGCAAGGCGCACAATTTTCCAGCGAAATTTCATATAGTTTGTACATGGACGGTTTCGCACATCCGTGCTATAATGAGGCAATATCAGACCCCGCAGAGAGAATGGAGTGTTGCATGTGAACGAACAGAGTACCCCTTGCACCGGGGCACAGACCGCCGCCCGGATGCATATCGGCTGGAATCTGGGGAACACCCTGGACAGCTTTGCCCCGGACAAGGGGCTGGCGGCGGAAACCGCCTGGTTCAATCCTCCCGTGACCCGGCAGGTGCTGCAAGCCGTGGCGGATGCAGGCTTTGACGTGATCCGGATCCCGGTGACCTGGTCGGGGCATTTCGGTGCCGCCCCCGGATACAAGCTGGAGGAGGCATGGCTGGATCGGGTGGAGCAGGTGATCCACTGGGCAATGGAGCTGGATGTGTATGTGATCCTTGACATGCACCACGATGGCTCCGCCATGCCCAGTCCCTATGCCTGGTTGGTGCCGGATGCCGCCCACATAGAGGGGGTACTGCCGGTGTTCACCGCCCTGTGGAAACAACTGGCAGAGCGGTTCGGCGCATACGGGGACAAGCTGATCTTTGAGGGCATGAACGAGCCGCATTGCGGCAGCGACTGGGTGGGGAACCCGGAGCGGTACCAGGCAGTAAACCGGCTGAACGATGCCTTTGTCCGGACTGTCCGGGCATCCGGGGGGATCAACCAGACCCGGAAGCTGCTGCTGCCCACCTATGCCGCCTCTCCAAAGCAGGCAGCCATTGACGCACTGGTGCTGCCGGAGGATCCCTACCTGCTGGCATCCGTTCACGCCTATATTCCCACGGAATTCTGTTTCCCTGCCCGGGAGGTGCACTGGGCTGCTCCCAGAACCCAGTGGGGCACACCGGCGGATCACGCCCAGCTGACTGATCTGTTTGACCGGCTGGCAAAGCGGTTCCCGGAGCAGGGCATTCCACTGCTGCTGGGGGAATTTGCGGCTGTCAGCAAGCCGGATGATGCCCAGCGGCTTGCCTGGGCGGAATACTACGTCCGGGAGGCTGCACGCCGTGGGATCCGGTGCCTGTGGTGGGATGATACCAGCGGCAGGGAGGAGTGCATGGGTCTGCTGGATCGGAACACCTGCCAGTGGCGGTATCCGGAGCTGGTACAGACTCTGATCCGGGCAGCGTATGCCTGAAAAAAGAAAAAGGACTATGCACGCAGAGCGCACATAGCCGGAAAACAAAGCAAACGATAAAAATGGGGGAATTGGGGATTTTTCAATCCATGACAAAGTATAATACATAAGTCTTAAAATAATCTTAAAAATCCAGGGCAAAAAAATTGCCGTGGCATCCACGGCGAAATGATCTTAGAGGGGGTATGTGCATAGCATACCCCCATTTGCTTACGGCAACACTGCGCAAAGTCGACAGGCGGGCTTTGTGCGGTATTGCCTTAAAAATCCAGGGCAAAAAAATTGCCGCGGCATCCACGGCGAAATGATCTTAGAGGGGGGTATGTGCATAGCATACCCCCATTTGCTTAAAATAATCTGAAGCCGGTCCGGCCGCATCAATTTACGTTCATATACAGCAGGGCTGCGCCGATGTGGATGGCGGCGGTGAGCACCAGGGGCCATGCCCCGATGGCGATCCTGCCGCAGCGCAGGCTCTGCCGGGGGGTATTATCCGGCAGCCGCTCCTTGATGAGGGTGTACACGAACAGCACAGCGCCGCCCACCAGAATGATAATGGCGGTAAGCCCGGAGAATACGTTGGCAAGCTCCTGGTCAAATTCGTTCAGCAGGGAGGTGAGCATGCTGAACGAATTGATGGTGAAATGCACCACGATGCAGGGGATGATGGAATCGTGCTTGATGGCAATGTATCCCAAAAGGATGCCCACCAGGAAGGTGAGGATGCCCTGGGCGATGTTTTCGTGGGCAAGGGAAAAGAACAGGGCGCTCATGAAGATGCCGAAGCGCTGGCTCACCCGGGACATGACCTTCAGGAAAAAGCCCCGGTACAGCAGCTCCTCGGTGATGGGCGCTACCAGGCAGGTGCTGAGGATCATGGCGGCAAGCTGCAATTTGCTGCCGGACAGGCTGAAATCCGGGGTGTAGGTGCCATAGCCCCCCTTGACCAGCAGATCGTCCACAAAGGTGGCAAGCAGGGCGGATGCCAGCTGTAAAAACAGACCTAGCCCCATATACCGGAGCATGGTGGGCACGGTGAGCTTCTTGGTCTGGAACAAAGAGCCGATTGGGATCTTTGCCCACCGGCAGCCCAGCAGGAACAGCCCCGTATTGCCCAGCAGGAACACAAAGGTGTTCAGCGCCATGGACAGGGAGGAATTGCTGATGTAGCTGCTGACGATGGAGTCGTAATTGTCCGGCAGGGTGCCGTTCAGGTGCCGGTCCACCCCGGACAGCACCAGGGGGAAGATGGTGTACAGGATCGTGGCGATCACATTGGTGGCAACCAGGTGCAGCAGCAGGATGCCGCCTCCCAGGTTGTAGAACCGGCGGATGTTCGCACGCTCCAGCTTGGCAGGCAGCACCGGCAGTTCATATCCGGGGGCTGTGATGGGGGGGAGGATATCCGAATAGTCCAGATTATAATCACGGTTTTCCGTGGGATTGTCAAAGGGATTTCTGGGATCGATCCCGGAAGGGGATGTGGTTTGTGGTTCCTGCATAATGCCCTCCTTGCATAGCTTGTGATACTTCTAGTATATACTTTTTTATCCCGTTCGTCAAGGCGGCAGATACACAAAAAGCCGGACAGCATGCGCTGTCCGGTATTCGTTCAGAGAATAAAGCAGATCAGACCGTTGCAGCCCTCGTTGATGACCCGCTCCAGTGCCTCCTGCAGCTTCATCCGGGCCTCCACCGGCATTTTGTACAGCTTGTTTTGCAGCCCCTCGTTCATCAGATCGTGGAGGGACTTGCCGAAAATGTTGGATTCCCACAGCTTTGTAGGATTCTCCTCGAACTCCTGCAGCAGGTAATCCACCAGCTCCTTGCTCTGGGCCTCGGAGCCTACGATGGGGCTGATGGTGGTATTGATGTCCGCCCGCATCAGATGCAGGGAGGGGGCGGATGCCTTCAGGCGCACCCCGTATTTGCCCCCCTGCCGGATGATCTTGGGCTCCTCCAGGGACAGCTCCGTAATATCCGGCATCACAATGCCGTAGCCGGTGGCTTCCACCTCCGCCAGGGCGCTTTCCAGCCTGCCGTATGCCTTCTTCACCCGGCTCAACTCCAGCAGCACCGGCAGCAGGTCACTTTCCGAGCCGATGTCCAGTCCGGTTGTCTCCCCCAGAATCTGATAGAACAGTCCCGGCTCCAGGCGCACCCCCACGGTGACGGAGCCGCAGCCCAGGTCAATGTCCCGGACTTTTGCGTCGGTGATCTGGGGACAGCTGATGCGCTCGCACAGCCCCCGTGCGTCCCGGACGGTGACCAGCTCCGATGCTGCCGTCCGGATGGCGCCGAATACGGACTCCCGGAGCCAGTGATCCGGTGCCAGCTCCGTGATCCAGCCGGGCATCTCCACCCGGATCTCCTTGACCGGGAAGGCGTAGAGGATCTGGGTGATGATGCTGCGGATATCCGTTTCCGTCAGCTCCAGACAGCTGACCGGGATCACCGCCGCTCCGTATGCCTGCCGCATCTGCTCGCACAGCGCCAGGGCGTCCTCGCTTTCCGGATCCGTACAGTTCAGCAGCACCACAAAGGGCTTCCCCAGCTCCTGCAGCTCCCGGATCACCCGCTGCTCACACTCGGCGTACTCGCTGCGGGGGATATCCGAAATGGAGCCGTCCGTGGTGACCACCAGTCCGATGGTGGAATGCTCCGAGATCACCTTCCGGGTGCCCACCTCCGCCGCCATGTTGAAGGGTACCTCCTCCTCGAACCAGGGGGTGGCGACCATGCGGGGGTTCTCGTTTTCGATGTATCCCAGGCTGCTGGGCACGATGTACCCCACGCAGTCAATGAGCCGTACCCGGAGCCGTGCACCCTCCTCCGGGGTGATCTCCACCGCATCCTCCGGGATGAACTTGGGCTCGGTGGTCATAATGGTTTTTCCGGCGGCGGACTGGGGCAGCTCATCCATCGCCCGCTCCCGTTTATATTCCCCCTGGATGTTGGGGATCACCAGGGTCTCCATGAACCGCTTGATAAAGGTGGATTTGCCGGTGCGCACCGGCCCCACCACTCCGATGTAAATGTCGCCGTCCGTGCGGCCCGCAATGTCTGCGTAAATATCCTGTGCCATTCGGTTACCTCCTGTCCACCAAGGGAATGAGGAGCATGCCGTTTTCCGTCAGCCGCTCCTGGGTCAGATCGTTCTCCTCCACAATCGCCTGGATGGAGGTGCTGTACTTTTTGGCAATGTCCCACACTGTCTCTCCTGCGGTGCCGTAATACAGCAGCAGTGCGCAGTTGTCCTTCGGGGCGATCCGCTCCTCCTGGTCGATATGCACCTCCGTCAGCAGGGGCATGGAGCGCAGCACCTGGGTATCCGCCAGGATCCGCAGCTCCGGCTGCAACACCACTGTATCCGAGCCGGTGAGGGTGTAGGAGCAGGCAGGGATCTGTACCTGCACCTGGGCGGCGGTACAGTCCTCCGGAGCAGGCAGCATCCGGGTAAAGGGGAATTCCTGTTCCAGCATCACCGGGGCGGTGCTGTCGCTCTGGGCAAGCACGCTGCACGCCAGCATGCCGCTGACCTCGATGCTGCCGCTTTCCGGCAGGACTCTTGCGCCCATGTTCCGGGGGGTACACCATACGTCATATACCCGGCGGATCTCCCCCTCCTTGCTGACCAGGGTGCATCGCTCCGCACCGCTGTCGGATACGGGTGCGCCGCAGCCGGAAAGCCGCACGGGAGCGGCGGTATAGCTGCAGGGATGCAGGGTGGAGAATACGTCCGTGACCAGCTCCGTGACTGCGGTTTTTACCGCCGTGCATACCAGACGGATCCGCAGCTCGCACTGGATGCTCCGTGCCTCCCCGTCATTTTTCGCCGCCGGGGTGATCTCACAGCCTGCAAGCTCCGGCCGGACAGTGCAGGAAAAGGCGTCGTCGATGCCCTCCAGATCCACGATCTGGCTGTAGGGCAGGGTAAACTGCATGGATTCCATGCCCCCCTCGCAGCTGTACAGCAGCCGCACCACTGCGTCCCCCTTTGCCGCCAGCTTTCCGGCGATGATCCGGGCGTCTCCTCCCAGCAGCTGCACATCCGTCCGGAGGATCTGCAATGCCGCCGGCTTTGCCTCCCCCAGCTCCGCCACCTCGCTGAGGGTGAAGGTGCGTACCCCGTGGAGCCGCCGGGCGGTGTAGGTTACAGGCTCCTTCCGGGTCTGGGCGTGGAGTCCGAAGATGTCCCCGATCACCTCCTGCTGACTGCCGCAGGTGGCACGGATCCGGACGGACACCACTCCCCGCAGGTCGATGCGCCGCTGGTTCACTGCCCGGCAGTTCACATAGTCCGGCTTGGGGATCAGCTCTGCGGCGATGCCCTCGCACTGTCTGCCCAGCTCCACCGTCCGGGTGTAGCACAGCTTCTGCCGCACACAGTGTACCGCCGGGCTGTCCTGGGCGCAGTACAGCACACAGATCTCCACGCACAGCTCGTAGGTCAGCACGCCGTCGCTGATGGCGTAGCTTTCGATCCGGGGCTCCATCCGTGCCTGGATGATCCGGAAGATCTCCGGGAAGTAATCCGGCAGAATATAATCAAGCTCCGTGCTCTGCTCCTGCACGCCGCTGTACAGCTCCTCACACACCGTAATGACTTCCCTGTTCACCTTCAATTCCATCTGGGTACCTCCTTCTGCTTTTTCGCTTACGGAGCATATATATTCGGACGTGTTGGGGCTTATGTCATCCGGCGGGAATTTTTCCGCAGTAAATGTGACATTCGGTCATAGATTTCCCCCTCCCATCCGTTGACACCTGCCGGGAATTATGCTACAATGGTAAGCGATACGGCAGGGCTTTTCCGGCTGCCGGACAGAAAAAACAGGGCGGCACTGTGCAGAGCTGTGCGGTGCTGTCATCAGAACCCTGCCTGCCCCGCCGTGCAGCCAGTGTGTTCACACCGGTCTCCCAAGCGCAGCGGATCCCGGTGCATCCTCTCAGTCTGACGGCGGAGAAACGGAGTATTTCTATGAAATTTTCTGACGGATTCTGGCTCAACCAGAGAGGCTACGAGGTGGATTACGCCGTACAGGCTTACGAGGTAACCACTACAGACCATTCCATTACGTTGCTGGTGACTCCCCAGACCATTTATAACCGTGCCATGACCCTGGGGGGCGTGACCCTGGAGATCACCTATTCCTCCACCCAGGAAAACGTGATCCGGGTATCCATCCAGCACTTCAAAGGGGCGCTGCACAATGAGCCCAAGTTTGAACTGCATGCGGACCAGGGCTACACCCCGAAGATCACCAACGAACAGGACTATGCGGAGCTGATCTCCGGGGATACGGTTCTGCGGATCAGCAAGGGACAGAGCTGGGACGTTTCCTATACCTACAAGGGCAAGCGGCTCACCGGCGGCGCATGGCGCTCCACCTCCTACATCCAGGAAAACCGGTTCCGGGCGGGGAACCGATGCCACGCCAAGTGCGACGATACCTTCTGGAGCGATCCGGCGGATCCCCGCAGCACCTACATCCGGGAGCAGTTGACCCTCAGCGTGGGAGAATGCATCTACGGCTTTGGTGAAAAGTTCACCACCTTTGTGAAGAACGGGCAGACCGTGGATATCTGGAATGCGGACGGAGGCACCTGCAGCGAGCAGAGCTATAAATCCATCCCCTTCTACATTTCCTCCCGGGGCTACGGCGTATTCGTCAACAGCCCGGATCGGATCAGCTACGAGGTTGCGTCCGACACGGTGTCCAAGGTGTCCATCACCAAGCCCGGGGAATTTTTAGAGTATTTCCTCATCGGCGGCGAGAATCTGCAGCAGGTGCTGTCCAACTACACCACCCTCACCGGCAAGCCCGCCCTGCCGCCGGCAAACACCTTCGGGCTGTGGCTGTCCACCTCCTTTACCACTACCTATGACGAGGAAACCGTCACCTCCTTCATTGACGGCATGGCGCAGCGGGATATCCCCCTGCAAATGTTCCACTTTGACTGCTTCTGGATGAAGGAATACGAGTGGACAAGCTTCCGGTGGGATACCACCCAGTTCCCGGATCCGCCGGCAATGCTCAAGCGGCTCAAGGATCGGGGTCTGGGCATCTGCGTGTGGATCAACCCCTACATTGCACAGCGCTCCTGCCTGTTTGACGAGGGCGTGGAGAAGGGCTACTTCATCAAGAACCCGGACGGCAGCGTGTTCCAGACGGATATGTGGCAGCCGGGCATGGCAATCGTGGACTTTACCAACCCCGCCGCATGCGACTGGTTCGCTGCCGGCATCCGTAGCCTGTGCGAAATGGGCGTGACCGCCATCAAGACCGACTTCGGCGAGCGGATCCCCACCAACGTGGTGTATTACGACGGCTCCGCCCCCATCCCCATGCACAACTACTACACCTATCTGTACAACAAGACCGTGTTCAACGTGCTGAAGGATTACTACGGGGAAAACAAGGCATGCCTGTTTGCAAGAAGCGCCACCGCCGGGGGACAGCAGTTCCCGGTACACTGGGGCGGCGACTGCTCCGCAGAGTATTCCTCCATGGCGGAGACCATCCGGGGCGGTCTGTCCCTGTGCGCCTCCGGCTTCGGCTTCTTCAGTCATGACATCGGCGGCTTTGAGGCAACTGCCTCTCCGGATGTGTACAAGCGCTGGTGCGCCTTTGGACTCATGTCTACCCACAGCCGGCTCCACGGCTCCACCTCCTATCGGGTGCCCTGGCTCTTTGACGAGGAATCCGTGGACGTGCTCCGGTTCTTTACCAAGCTGAAGGGTCGGCTCATGCCCTACCTGTATGCACAGGCGGTCAAGACCGCTGCGGTGGGCGTGCCCATGATGCGTGCCATGGTCATCGACTATGCAGAGGATCCTGCCTGCCTGTATCTGGATCGCCAGTACATGCTGGGCGACAACCTGCTGTGTGCACCGGTGCTCAACGAGGAAGGCATGGCAGAATTCTACCTGCCGGAGGGCGTCTGGACGGATATCATCACCGGAGAGGAGATCCAGGGCGGCAGATACGTCCGCCGTACATGCTCCTATCTGGAGATGCCGGTGCTGGCAAGACCCAACTCCATCATCACCTACGGCGCATTCCAGTCTGATTTTGAATACGACTACCTGACCAATGCCACCGTCACCATTTACCAGCTTGCCGACGGGGCATCCGCACAGACCTCCGTTTACGACAAGGAGGCAAACAAGCTGATGGATCTGACCGCAGAGCGTGCGGGCAATACCATCACTGTCACATATACCAAGACAACCCAGACATTCAGAATTGCTGTTGCCGGCACGGACAAGTGCGTGACCGCTGACGGCTTCGGCAGTGTGACGATCACCCTCTGATCCCTGCCCCAGCAGAATGTCCCACGCAGCAAAGGAGCTTTACTGATGGCAAAAGAAGAGATCCAGTACGTCTGGAGCGACAAGAAGCGAACGCTGTTCGGTCTGCCCCTGTCCTTTACCCGCTACTTTCTGACGGAAACCAAGTTCATCACCCGGAAGGGCTTTTTAAGCCTGGAGGAGGACGAGCTGGAGCTGTACAAGGTGGTGGACAAGAAAATGCAGCTGCCCTTTGGTCAGCGGCTGTTTGGCTGCGGCACCATCGTGCTGTATGTGAAGGATACGGACACGCCGGTGAAGGAGGTTCTGTCCGTCAAAGCCCCCCGCCGGGTGGCGCAGCTGATCGATAAATATGTGGATCAGCAGCGTGACCGGTACCACATCCGGGGTCGGGATATGATGGGTGCAACCCATCGGGATTACCTGGATGAATCTGATGATATGGAAGATGAAGTGGAGTATGACGATGCAGAATAACCAACAGACGGGAGCAGTGCTGCCCTTCATTCAGGAAACCCGCAGCAGTTGGGACAAGCTCAAGGAAGAACAGCGGCCCATCTTTATTTACGGGATGGGGGACGGCGCAATCAAGATCATGACCGCCATGAAGTCCTACGGCATTCCCCTTGCCGGGATCTTCGCCAGCGATGAATTCGTCCGGGGACATTCCTTCGAGGGGTACCGGGTGCATAAGCTGTCCGAGGTAGAGGAGGCGGTGGAGGATTTCGTCATCGTCCTTGCCTTTGCTGCCGGATTCCAGTCCCTGGTGGACAAGATCGTTGCCCTGTCCCAGAAGCATACCCTCATCGTGCCGGACGTGCCGGTGACCGGGGGCGGTCTGTTTACCTACGAGTACTGCCTGGAGCATGCGGAGGAGCTGCAGCAGGTATATGACCTGCTGGCGGACGATGCCTCCAGAAAGGTGTACGCCGGGATCCTCAATTTCAAGATCAGCGGCAACATCGACTATCTGACCCCTGCCACCACCCCCAAGGCGGAGATTTACAAGGAGCTGATCCGCCCCACCACCAACGAGATCTTCGTGGATCTGGGTGCCTATAACGGGGATTCCATCCGGGAGCTGCTGGAGTTTTCCCGGGGGAAGTTCAACCGGATCATTGCCTTTGAGCCGGACAAGAAGAATTTCAAGAAGCTCACCAAGTTCATCGGTCACACCCCCGCCATCGACGCCTACAACTGTGTGGCATGGTGCGTGGACACGGAGCTGCCCTTTGCCACCAAGGCAGGGCGCCAGTCCGCCATCTCCAGTGACGGGAACATGACCCAGGCTCGCAGCGTGGACAGCATTCTGGACGGAGAGCGTGCCACCATCATCAAAATGGACGTGGAGGGTGCCGAGCGGGAAGCCATCTGGGGCGCAAGCCGCACCATCGCCCGGTATTCGCCCCGGCTGATGGTATCCCTCTACCACCGGAACGAGGATATTTTCGAGCTGCCTCTGCTGATCCAGCGGATCAACCCCAAGTATAAGCTCTACATCCGGCACCAGCTGTATATCCCGGCGTGGGAAACCAACCTGTACGCCACTGTGGAGTAATTCTGTCGCATCTGCGTGAAAACGCAGGTGCGATTTCTTTTGCAAAGCACTGGACAATTTCACGGAAATATGCTATACTGAATACAGTTTTTTCTGCATCCTGTATGCAGGCATTTTTTCATGGAAAGGACGTCTGATATGCTGCATGAGAAATCCTGTGGCGCCATTGTTTACCGCAAGTCCCACGGCAACATTGAGATCCTGCTGATTAAGCATGTCAACAGCGGTCACTGGTCGTTTCCCAAGGGCCATGTAGAGGGAAACGAGACCGAGGTGGAGACCGCAGAGCGTGAGATCCGGGAAGAAACCGGCATCGAGGTCAACATTGACCCCACTTTCCGGGAGACGGTTTCTTACTCCCCCAAACGGGACACCCAGAAGGTTGTGGTGTACTTTCTGGCAAAGGCAAAGACCTTCAACTTTGTTCCCCAGGAGGAGGAGATTGCCGAGATCCGCTGGGTGGATATCGTCCACGCCGGTCATGTGCTGACCTATGAAAATGACAAGACCATCGTCACCAAGGCGAGGGCATGCATCAAGGAAACTGGGTAAATTCTTCCTTGGATGTGTTTCATACATCAATAATTTTGCTTTTTTGTTGAAAAAGTTCATGCTTGATTTGTAAACTATGTCGAAATTGCGTCAGATGTGTTGACAAATGCAAGCCTTTCTGTTATGATAAATCCATCATATAGGAAAGGGGTTTTCCACATGAAAAGCAAAACAACTGCAATCATTCTCTCTGTATTGGTGGGCAGTTTGGGGGTTGACCCTATACTGGTCTGGGCATCCTGAAGCTGCTGACCTGTGGCGGTCTCGGCATCTGGACTCTGATCGACCTGATCAGGATCTGCACCGGGTCTCTGAAGGCTGCGGACGGTTCCGAGCTTCAGTAAGCCAAAACAAAGAGCGCATGCGATGGGGTTCGCATGCGCTCTTTTTATGTGACACCGCACAGACCTGGTGCGGTGTGGATTTTATGCAATTACGCCTCCTGCTGGGTCAGGGTCAGCTGATTGCCGTCATAGTCCACCACTGCCACGCCGGAGGTGCGCAGCTGGTCGCCGATAATGGCACGGGCAATGAGGGTCTCCAGCTTCTGCTGAATATACCGCTTCAGAGGACGGGCACCGTACAGCGGATCGTAGCCGCATTCGATGATGTGATCCTTTGCCTTGTCGGTGACACGCAGGGTGATCTGCTTGTCTGCCAGACGCTTCTCCAGATCCTTCAGCATCAGATCCACAATGGCACCGATCTCCGCCTTTGCCAGAGGCTTGTAGAACACGATCTCGTCCAGACGGTTCAGAAATTCCGGGCGGAACTGCCGCTTCAGCAGCGCTTCCACCTGTTCCCGTGCCTCCGGAGAGATCTGGTTGTCGGCGGTGATGCCGTTCAGGATCGCATCCGACCCCAGGTTGGAGGTCAGAATGATGATGGTGTTCTTGAAGTCCACGGTTCTGCCCTGGCTGTCCGTGATTCGTCCGTCGTCCAGAACCTGCAACAGAATGTTGAACACATCCGGGTGCGCCTTTTCGATTTCATCGAACAGCACAACGGAATAGGGCTTCCGGCGTACCGCCTCAGTCAGCTGACCGCCTTCGTCATAGCCCACATATCCGGGAGGCGCACCGATCAGACGGGACACGCTGTACTTCTCCATATATTCACTCATATCGATCCGCACAATGTTCCGTTCATCGTCAAACAGCGCCTCTGCCAATGCCTTGGCAAGCTCCGTCTTGCCCACGCCGGTAGGGCCAAGGAACAGGAAGGAGCCAATGGGCCGGTCCGGATCCTGGATGCCTGCACGGGAACGGAGAATGGCTTCGCTGACCTTCTCCACAGCCTCGTCCTGACCGATGACTCTCTGGTGCAGGATGGATTCCATGCCGAGCAGCTTCTGCCGTTCGCCCTCCATCAGCTTTGCCACCGGGATGCCCGTCCACCGGCAGATGATCCGAGCGATCTCCTGCTCCGTGACCTTATCCCGCAGCAGGCTTGCATCCTTCTTGGCGTTGGCGATTTTTTCTTCCTCCTCCAGCTCCTTTTGCAGCTGGGGCAGCTTGGAGTACTGCAATTCCGCCGCCTTGTTGTAGTCCGCATTCCGGGTTGCCTGCTCAATCTCGCCCTTGACGGATTCCACCTCCGCCCGCAGGCTCTGCACCTTGGTAATGGCATTCTTTTCGTTCTGCCACTTTGCCTTCATTTCGTCGAATCTGGAGCGCATCTCCGCCAGTTCCTTCTGGATCTGTTCCAGGTGCTCCTTGGACAGGTTATCCGTCTCCTTTTTCAGAGCGGTTTCCTCGATTTCGTGCTGCATGATCCGCCGGGACAGCTCGTCCATTTCCGTGGGCATGGACTCCATCTCGGTTTTAATCATAGCGCATGCCTCGTCCACCAGGTCAATTGCCTTATCCGGCAGGAACCGGTCGGTAATGTACCGGTTGGACAGGGTTGCCGCTGCGATCAGCGCCTGATCCTGGATCTTGACGCCGTGGAATACCTCGTACCGCTCCTTCAAGCCACGGAGAATGGAAATGGTGTCCTCTACAGTTGGCTCATTTACCATAACCGGCTGGAACCGACGCTCCAGGGCGGCATCCTTCTCAATGTACTGCCGGTATTCGTTCAGGGTGGTGGCACCGATACAGTGCAGCTCGCCCCGGGCAAGCATGGGCTTTAAGATATTGCCTGCGTCCATGGCACCGTCGGTCTTGCCTGCGCCAACGATCAGATGCAGCTCATCGATGAACAGGATGGTCTTGCCTTCGGTCTTGCGGATCTCCTGCAATACCGCCTTCAGACGCTCCTCAAATTCGCCCCGGTACTTGGCACCAGCCACCAGTGCGCCCATATCCAGACTGAAGATCCGGTGATCCTTCAGAGAGCCGGGCACATCTCCCCGGACGATCCGGAGGGCAAGCCCCTCTGCAATGGCGGTTTTGCCCACGCCGGGCTCACCGATCAGAACTGGGTTGTTCTTGGTCTTTCTGGACAGGATCCGGATCACGTTCCGGATCTCCTCGTCTCTGCCGATGACCGGATCCAGCTTGTTGTTTTTTGCAAGTTCTACCAGATCCTGCCCGTATTTTTTCAGCACGTTATAGGTACCCTCCGGGTTGTCACTGGTGACCTTGGTGCTGCCCCGGACGGTCTGCAATACGGTCAGCAGCTTCTGCTCCGTCAGATCGTGGCTTTTCAGCAGCTGTGCCAGCTTGCCCTCTGCGGTCTGGATCAATCCTAAGAACAAATGTTCCACAGACACATATTCATCCTGCATCCGCTGGGCAGCCTTTTCCGCTGCGTTCAGCGCCTTGTCCGTACCCGGTGTTACATACACCTTGTCCGGCTCTCTGCCGCTGCCGGATACCTTCGGCAGCTGATCCACCAGGCGCTGTGCCTCGGTCTGGAGCATTTGCAGATCCGTGCCCATCTGGGGAATGATCTGGGGGATCAGTCCGTCCTGCTGGGACAGCAGTGCCAGGAACAGATGCGCCTGGTCAATCTGCTGATTGCCGTATTCCACCGCCAGACTGTTGGCGCTGCGAATCGCTTCCATGGATTTTTGGGTCAGTTTCTCTGTATTCATAAAGCCATCTTCCTTTCTGCTTGGATGTAATCATAGCATCTGACAGCATCTAGATATGCACGATTTTTTTCGGCAGCAGCTTCCGGTATGCCGCCGTGGCTGCTTCCAGGGCTGTATCCTGTCCCTGGGGCAGGGCAGCGAAATACACCTTTAGAATGTGATCGAACAGGCGAATATATCCGGCAATGTACTCGCCGATCTGGTCGGTGGAAAGCTCTTCCTGATCCGGAGGCAGCCGGAAGGTGCGGATAAATCTGCCCGCCTCGATCTGGTAGTGGATTCCCTCCGGCATGCCCGGCAGCAGAAACTGATGCTCCAGTGCCGCCCACAGCTTGTAAAATACCGTCAGCTCCGACAGCAGCTGTGCGGACTGGGTTCGGAAGGATACCTTCAGTACCCCCAGCGTCCGCCCCGGGGAATGCACCAGCTCCAGGCTGTAGCGGATGGTGGGCTTGTACTTGTATTTCAGTGCGGAGCGGATGGACAGCATGGCGTCGGAGGGCTGGGGCTGTACCTGAAAGCAATCCCCGGTCATCCGGCTGGAAATGGTGTTGAAAATGTCGTTCATCCGCATTTGCGGGGTGGTGCAGCAGACCTTTTCCGCCAGGATCTGGTTGATAAGATTGGAGCGGCTGGTGTTCTGCTGATATGCCAGCCGGTCGATGGCTTCCACCACCTCGTCCATCAGCACCAGGCTGTATACATGCTTGCTCATATTCTGTTGCACCTCCTTTCTGTGATTATCATTATAACACCGCTTTCATAACTTGTCAAGCGGATTATATAATTTTAATCGCAAATTATATAAGTTTGTAAAAAATGTCCCGTGTCTAATGAATACGGGACTTCAATTTGTGCAATTTCTACAAAATTTCCTTGGATCTTGGCACCCGGATCCGGAGCAGGAAGAAGCTCAGGCACAGCAGAAGCATGGAAACCGGCAGAATCTGAATGGCAGTGCCGAAGCCCAGCCAGTCGATGAGCTTGCCGAAGCAGGCGTTGAACGCCACGTCAAACAGGGTGGCGAAACCGGTGATAAAGCCGGTGGCGGTGCCGGCAAGCCCCGGGTCATAGTATCTGCCGATCAGCAGCACGATGGTGGGCCAGAGAATGGAGAACGCCAGTCCCGAGCCGCACAGCAGCAGCATGCCCCGGCGCTCCAGCAGCATGCCGGAAACGTACAGCACCCCGGCGGCAGCCACGAACACCCGCATGCTGCGCATAATGCCGCATTTCTGCACCAGGGGGGCGAACAGCAGCCGCCCTGCCATGATGCCGCCGAAGAAAAAGGACAGATACCGGGCAGCTTGGGGCACCGTATAGCCCAGATAATCGCTGCCGTAGGTCACCAGCCAGTTTTGCAGCCCGTGTTCGGTGATGCAGTAAAAGCCGCACAGCAGGAACAGGTATTTGCATGCCGGGTTCCGGATCACTGCGCCGTATCCTCCTGCGGAGCCTGCATCCGGCTTGGGCTGGGGCAGCTTCACGAACCACAGCAGTACCAGTCCCACACAGCCGCATGCCAGCAGGATCAGATTCGCTCCCTTCCAGGCAGACAGGGAGGAGGCGAACCGCCCTCCCACGTTCTGGGCGGTGCTGATGCCGGCACCCTGGAGGAAGTTGAAGAAGTTCACGAAAAAGGCTGGGGCGGCGTACACCAGGGGAGTCAGGAGATTTACGGTGGTGGAAAGCATGGTGGACGCCCCCAGGCTGAAGATCATGAACACCAGCAGAGCGTAGTAATTGGCGGTGAGCAGATAGGCGGTCAGCGCCCCCATCCACAGGAGCATGACCCCGTACATGAATTTTTTCCGGCTGATCCGGTCAACCAGCCTGCCGCCGATGCACAGAAACAGCAGATTGCCGATGTAGCTGCACATGATGATGGCAGAGGACTGGGATTGGGAGAGGGAAAAGCTGTCCCGGAACACCGGCAGGAACACGCCCCGCAGGGCGTCGCTGGCGCCCAGAACGAACATCATCAGCACGCAGTACACGGTGACAATGCACTTCTGTAATCTGGATTCGGTCATAAGAAGCCTCCGGAAGCACAGCCCGTCTCCATGCCGCCTGCGTAAGCGGATGCGTTTTTTTGTAAATAGGGGGGACTGTGCCAAACATCGCATGGATTACCATATCACAAAACCGCAGGATTGTCAAGGGCATGCGGCTTGCATCCGGGTGGGGAATGTGGTACACTAAGGACATTACATGAAAAGGAGTGGTCAGCATGCGGCTGGTCTTTATCAGACATGGGGATCCGGATTACGTCCGGGATTCTCTGACGGAAAAGGGCTGGCGTGAAGCGGACTGCCTGGCGGAGCGGGTAGCCCGCTGGGATGTGACCAGGGTGTATTGCTCTCCCCTGGGACGTGCAAGGGACACTGCCTCCCGGAGCCTGGAAAAGCTGGGGATGGAGGCGGAGATCCTGCCCTGGCTGGAGGAATTCTCCCTGCCGGTGCCGGATCCGGCAGGGGGCACCCGGATCCCCTGGGATCTGTTCCCCTCCGAGTGGACAAGGGAGGAACAAATGTTCGACCGGAACCGGTTCGTGGAGGCACCCCAGTATGCATCCAGCCCTCTGCCCCAGGCATACGCAGCCGTATGCGCCGGGCTGGATGGGCTGCTGGCGGCGCATGGCTATGTGCGGGACGGGGGCTTTTACCGGGCAGTGCGCCCCAATGGGGATACTCTGGTATTCTTCTGCCATTTCGGCATCACCATGACCCTGATGGGGCATCTGCTGAACCTGTCTCCGGTACCCCTGTGGCATGGGATGTTTATGGCGCCCACCGGGGTCACCATTCTGGCGTCGGAGGAGCGGCATGGGGACGAGGCATACTTCCGCTGTCAGGTTATGGGGGATACCCAGCATCTTACCGCTGCCGGAGAACCGGTTTCCCCTTCCGGGTATTTTACGGACGTATTTTCAAAGTAGGTGCAGGATGGAATTTCACGAAAAATTACAGGAGCTGCGAAAGCAGCGGGGCATGACCCAGGAGGAGCTGGCGACTGCCCTGTATGTATCCCGGACGGCGGTGTCCAAGTGGGAATCCGGTAGGGGATACCCCAGCATTGATTCTCTGAAAGCCATTTCCGGTTTTTTCGGTGTGTCCCTGGATCAGTTGCTGTCCAGCGAGGCGGTGCTGACCCTGGTGGAGGAGGACAGCAAGAAACAGGAAAGCCGCACCCGGAGCCTGGTGTTCGGGGCGTTGGATTGCTGCACCGGCATGCTCCTGTTTCTGCCCCTGTTCGGGCAGCGGGACAGGGAACCAATCCGGCAGGTGTCCCTGCTGTCCCTGACCGGAGTCGCCCCTTATATGAAGGGTGCATACCTGGGCATCCTTGCCGCTCTGGTGCTGTGGGGCATGCTGACCCTGGCGTTCCAGACCGGAACCCATCCCCTGTGGCTCCGGCTGCGGCACCGGGTATCCCTGGGTCTCAGCGCTGCTGCCACCTTGATTTTTATGGCAAGTCTCCAGCCATATCCGGCAATATTTGCCTTTCTTTTTCTGGTCATCAAGGGTGTCATGCTGATAAAATGCCGGTGACACGGATCGTATCCCCCATGTGACAGGCGGATTCTTGGCTTTTTTCCGGCCTTCCTTTAGAATGAATCCAGGCGAAAGCCGATACATTGGAAAGGATGGATGAAGCATGGGAAAAAGAAGAAGGATTACGATTTGGGCAGGTCTGGGCAGTCTGGCTGCCTTTGCCCTGTGGACCTGGGCGGTGTGCCGGATCGGCGTGCAGCCCATCGGCCCCAACGGCTCCCGGGTGGGCTTTGGGGAAATGAACCACTGGTTTCATCAGCTGACCGGGGTGCATATGGGTCTGTATACGGTGACGGACTGGCTGGGGCTGGTGCCGGTCTGCTTTGTGCTTGGCTTCGGGCTTCTGGGACTGGTGCAGCTGATCCGCCGCCGGAGCCTTCGGAAGGTGGATCCGGACATTCTGCTTCTGGGCGGGTTCTACATTCTGGTGCTGGGGGCGTACCTGCTGTTTGAGGCACTGGCGGTCAACTACCGCCCGATCCTGATCGACGGATACCTGGAGGCATCCTACCCCTCCTCCACCACCCTGCTGGCGCTGTGCGTGATCCCCACCGGCATGCTCCAGCTACATGCACGATTGCAAAGCCGGATGCTCCGGCGGAGCCTGCTGGTGCTGCTGGGTGCCTTCACCGGATTCATGGTGATCGGCAGGCTGCTGTCCGGGGCGCACTGGCTGACGGATATCATCGGGGGCGTACTGCTCAGCGCCGGATTGGTGCTGCTGTATCAGGGGCTGTCCGGACAGTCCCTGGCAAGATGAACTGCGCCTTGCATTTTTTCCGGTAGGGTGGTATACTACATACATACTGCGGCAGCACCCCACAGGCTTTGCGGAGTGCTGTCCGAATAAAAGGAGCGATTGTGATGATCAAGCACATTGTCATGTTCAAGCTGCTACCCCAGGCACAGAGCCGCACCGCCGCAGAAAATGCCGCACTGGCGCTTTCCATGCTGGAGCAGTTCCCGGCGCAGATCCCCACTCTCCGGGAGTTCCGGGCAGTGGTCAACGCCCCGGATGCTCCGGCGGACAACTGCGAGCTGGCGCTGATCTGTACCTTTGAGGATATGGAAGGGCTGAACGCCTACCAGATCCACCCCACCCATAAAAATTTTGGCGCATTCATCAGCCAGGTGCGTGCCTCCAGAGCCTGCATCGACTATGAAGCATAATCCCGGAGGCGCACTGTTATGATCCCTGCAATGATCCTGCTGATTTTGCTGCTTGCCGGGCTGATCGGCGTGTATTATCACTTCTTCCTGGGGCGGCTGTTCCGGGCATTCTCCCTGCCGGAAAAGGCAAAGTGGGTTCGGTGTCTGCTGATGGTGGCGCTCACCGGATGCAGTCTGATGGTGTTCTCCACCTTTGGCCTGCTGATGCTGCATTTTACGGTATTTTCCGCTGTCACGGATCTTCTGGCGCATCTGTATCGGCGGATCCGCCGCAGCTCCGCCCCGGAGCGACCCAACCGGATCCTCGCCTGCGGACTGGTGCCTTTGGCGCTTGTGGCATGCGTCCTCAGCTACGGCTACTGGAACATGAACCACGTCGTGGAAACAACGTATCAGATCCCCACTGACAAGCAACTGTCCCAGCCCTACCGGGCAGTGCTGATCGCAGATCTTCACTACGGCAACGGCATCACCGGGGAAAAGCTGGCGGAGCAGTGTGACCGGATCTCCGCCCAGAATCCGGATTTTGTCCTGCTGGACGGGGACATCGTGGACGAGAACACCAGCCGGACGGGTATGCAGGAGGCATGCGCCCTGCTGGGAGGCATCCGGACCCGGTACGGTATTTATTACGTCTACGGCAACCACGATCAGAACAACTACAGCAGCGATCCGGCTTATACCTCCCAGGAACTGTATGAAACCCTGACCGGTCAGGGAATCCGGGTGCTGTCGGAGGATACGGCGGTCATCAACGGGGACATTACCCTCATCGGCAGATCGGATCCGGGCTTCTGGCCGGAGAACCGGACGGAGATCCGGGAGCTTCTGGAGAAAACCCATGCGGATCCGGACACCTTCTGGCTGGTGGAGGATCATCAGCCCCTGGGGCTTGCCAAAAATGCGGCTGCCGGGGTGGATCTGACCGTGTCCGGTCATACCCACGCCGGGCAGATTTTCCCCATCGGCCTGCTGGATCGGCTGGTGCAGTTCAATGAGATGAACTACGGCTGCCGGGAGCAGAACGGCATGTATGCGGTGGTCACCTCCGGTATCTGTGGCTGGGGCTATCCCATCCGCACGGAGGCGCACTCGGAATATGTGTGGCTGGAAATCGGCGGCGCATAAAAAGAGCCCGTCTGTACCCTTTGGTGCAGACGGGCTTTGCGCTTGGTTCACGGCTTTTGTATGGTGCTGTCGATCAGCGTCCGGTACTGGTTCAGGAATGCGTCCGCCGCCTTGGCACAGCCCGTATCATTGGGGTGTCCGCCGTAAAGGGCTTTGGCAGGATCCGCCGGATCCGCCAGGCATGCGGCAAAGTCAAAGTATTCTGCCCCCAGCTCCTCTGCGATCTTCGGCACGGCGGCATTGTATGCGGTGCGGATGGCTTCTGCTTCCGGCTTCAGATCAAAGGGCGGCGCATTGAACAGCACCACCCGGCAGCCTGCCTCCCGCAGGGCGGATACGATGCTGCGGACAGAGGCTTCGATCTGCTCCGGGGAATCCGCTCCCGTGCCCCCGTACCTGCCGCTGATGATGTCGTTGGTGCCGAATGCCACCAGCACCATCTCATACGCCTTGGCACGCTCCAGCCAGTCGCCGCCCCGTGCGGCATCGCTTGCCCGGGCATAGCCAAGCCCCAGGTTCCATAGGGCGTAGTCTTCTCCCAGGGTGGCGGCAATCTGTGCCGCCCAGAATTTCCGGCCGTTGGCAGTGGTCTGACAGCCCTGGGTGATGGAATCCCCGAAGGCGGCAATTTTGGTGCCCACCTTCCGGTCACAGCCGATCAGCACCGGCATGGGCACCTCGTTGGCGTAAATGAACTGTCCGCCGGTGCTGTAGAAGGCGGGGGTCAGACCGGACATGCAGATACAGGGGATTTCCTTGCCGGTAATGGTCCACTCCCAGATCAGATAGTGATCCTCCGGCAGGGTGAGGGACACCGGGTCGCTCCAGAATGTCTCTCCGGGCGCTACCTGTCTGGACTTGCTGCCGTCAAAGGTGATCTCCGCCAGCAGCACTTCTCCGGTCATCAGAGCACTGCCGTCCGGCTGGATCTGTCCGCCGTCATACACTGCCGCTCCGGCAATGCTGTAGGCGCCGCCGGGCTGACCGCCATAGCCCAGCCTGCCGTCGTCCCAGGTGGAATCCACCGTGTTGGAGAAGTAAAAGCTGTAGTCAAAGGTGCCGTATGCCTCCAGAGGAAAGTATCCCCGGTAGGTGACGCCATCCGCCTCATCGATGCATTTGTTGTTGCCGGTGGCGATCACCGTGTTGGAAACATACTGGTCGAATTTTGTGGGCTGCCGGGCAGGGGCAGCGGATTCCGCCTGAGAGGAGGCGGTCTGTCCGCAGCCGGAGCATCCGGCAAACACCAGCACGCCCAGCAGCAATGCGCAGACTTTCTTCATATCATAACACTCCATGTTCCGGAGCAGTCCTGCAAGCCCACAGGCTGCCCCTTTTTTGTTTGGGTTCATTATAGCACAAACCTGTCTCAGACTGCAAGGGCATCTGATTCTGACTGCTCCAGGATCATATGGACAAGCTCCCTGGCTGCCACGCTCAGGGGCTGCTCCTTTCGCTTGATGAGGGCAATGTGCCGTTTGGGGATCGGTTCCTTCAGATCGATCTTGCAGACGCCGCTGCTGTCCTGTAAAAATTCCTCCGGCACAAAGCCCACGCCCAGATCCGCCTGTACCATGGGGAGGATCTGATCGGCGGTGAAGGCTTCAATATCCGGCTGATAGGGTAGTCCATGCTCCGTGAAAAGCCCGGAGAAAAACGCAAAGGACTTGGTATCCTTCCCCAGGGAGATCAGGGGGAAATGCACCAGATCCGCCAGACTGACCTGTCTGCCCGTCAGAGCGGTAAAGTACGGGGAGCAGACGGCAACCTCGGTGATGGGCTTTACAAGAGTCTCCGTCAGAGAAGCCGCCTGCACGGTGGGGGTGGTGACCACGGCAATGTCCGCAGTACCCTCCTTCAGGGCGCTGATCGCCTGGGGCGTGGAATGGTTGCTGATGCGGATGTGAATGCCAGGGTACAGCAGCCGGTATTTTTTCAGCACCGGCAGCAGCATGCACCGCAGCGCCACCTCGCTTGCCGCAATGTAGACCGTGCCGCTTTGCAGGCTGCGCTGCTCAGTGATCTCCGCTTCTCCGGCGCTGATATGCTCCATGGCTATGCGGATATGCTCGAACAGATGCTCCCCCTCCGGCGTCAGCTTCATTCCCTTTCGGGAACGGGAAAACAGAGGGCACCCCAGCTCAGCCTCCAGCTTTTTTATGGTTCTCGTCAAATTGGGTTGGTTGTTCAGCAGCAGCCTTGCCGCCTGTGAAACGTTTCCGTATCGGGCAACGTAGTAGAATACCCGGTAGTAGTCATAGCTGATGTACATCTGTGCAGCTCCTTTTTATATCTGAATGATATCACGATCATATCCAACATACATTTTACATATATGCCTTCCTGTATTATAATAAATACAATTCAGAAAGTCAAGGGCAATGCCGCACAAAGCTCATGCGGCGGACGTTGCCCAGGAAGAAAGCGGGTCTGTAAAATGGAACTGGTATTAGAGGCATTGATGTGCGTCATGTTTGATGGGGCGATGGGTTTCCTGATCCTCCGTTCCCTGCAATGTGCGCACACCGAGAAAAGGAGATACCGCATCGCAGACGGAATCTTTGCGCTGGGTTTCCTGCTGGGACTGGCTGCAAAATATCTTGCCGGTGGCAGCTGGATCGTGCTGACTCTGCTTGCTCTGGGCTTTATGCTTTCCTACACGGCATTTGTGCTGACATTCCCCGAAAAGAGGAAGCACTGTGAAGGGCGTTAAGCCCGTTCGGGGGCAAATGTCCGACAGCTTCCGGGCGGCGTTTTTTATCATTCTCTCCGGCGGATTTCAGGATGCATACACCTATACGTGCCGGGGGGAGGTGTTTGCCAACGCCCAGACGGGGAACATCGTGCTGCTCAGTACGGCATTGTTCCAGCGGGAGTGGCAGACTATGCTGAAATATCTGATCCCGGTTCTGGCGTTTCTGATCGGGACAGCGGTTGCAGAGTGGATTCATATCCGGCTCAAATGCTATGAAAAGATCCACTGGCGGCAGATCATTCTGCTGTGTGAGGTGGTGCTTCTGCTTGCGGTAGGCTTCCTGCCGCCGGTTTTTGAGCCTCTTGCCAATGCGCTGGTGTCCTTTGTCTGCGCCATGCAGGTACAGACCTTTCATAAGGTACGGGGGCATGCCTACGCCAGCACCATGTGTATCGGCAATCTGCGTGCCGGAACGGAGGCGCTGTGTGCATACTTCCGTGTCCGGGACAAGGAGATCCTGCAAAAGGCGCTGACATACTTCAGCGTGATCCTTGTGTTCGGCGTGGGTGCCGGTCTTGGCAGCATTCTGACCCTTACTCTGGGCTGCCGGGCAATCTGGATCTGCTGCCTGCTGCTGTCCGTCAGCTTCGGCATGATGTTCGTGCCGGAAAAATAAAGGCGATGCCGCATCTTCTGCGCAAGCGTGCCCGTACCAGTTCGTTACGGGCTTTTGCCGTTCCCCGGGGGCAAAATGTGTACAAATTCCAAATAAGGCGTCCATACCCTTGCAATCAGCATGGAAAGGGAGTATAATAAAGACAGCGAAATGCTGTCTTTTTCTTTTATGATGATGCAAACAATTCTGATTTCGTCTTTGCAGGTTCGGAGGATATCTGATGAATACCCGTTATATACATCGTTTCTTTTTTGTTGCATATCTTGTCATGCTTGCCTGTACCCTGCTGCTGTTCGGCATCAATGCCCGGCGCACCACCGGTGAGGAAAGCCCCTACTGGGGCAGGTCTGCCCAGTCCTTTTCCCAGGGCTGGCTGGATGAACAGGGGGATGCGGTGGATCCGGGACTGCTGAATGCGGAAAAGGATCACCCACGCTCTGAATGGTATGAGATCCATGCGGAGCTGCCCCAGGTGCTGCCGACGGACGCAACCCTGTCCTTCCGCAGCCTGTATCTGCGGTTCACTGTGATCGTAGGGGAGCATGAAATCTACTCCTACGGCATGGAGCCATCCCATGTATTCGGCAATTCCCCCGGCACTTGCTGGCACCATATTCCCCTGTCCGGTACCTATGCAGGGCAGACGCTGACCATCCGCTATGCCACTTCCTATAACGCCAGCTATGAATGCTTTGCGGATATGAAGCTTGCCGGTGGCGCCCAACTGATTGTGGATGCGGTGCGGCAGGGTCTGCCCGGATTGATCGCCTCCGGACTGCTGCTGTTTCTGGGAGTTGTGTTCATGCTGGTGGATCTGCCTGCCAACCGGATCATGCACCGACCCAATCATGGGCTGCTGTATCTGGGGATTCTGGCGGTGGTGGTGGGGCTCTGGTCCTTCACAGAGACCCATGTGCCGGATCTGTTCGTCACCTCCCAGCAGGCGCTGAACGTGTTCTCTCTGATGCTCCTGTCTCTGACCCCCATCCCCATCGGACTGTTTCTGTTTGAATGCCTGATGATCTGGAAGGAACGTTTGTTCTATATCGGCTTTGGATTGTCGGTTCTGGAGTTTGTAGTCTGTCTCATCCTCTACATGAGCGGCGTAACGGATTATATGCGTACCCTGTTTATCACCCAGGGGCTGATCCTGTATTTCCTGATCCTGATTGTGTATACGGTTGCCATCAACATCCGGGATCGGGAGCGCTCCCGGATGGAAAAGGGGCTGATCCTGTCCGGTATCAGCATTATGGGGGTCTGCGTAGGGGCGGATCTGATCCTCAGTAAGCTCAGCTACCACCTGGACAACGCCCGGTTCACCCGGGTGGGCATGATCCTGTTTATTCTGCTGTTCGGCGTGCTGAATATTTTACAGGCCATGACCCAGGTCAAGGAAAACAGCCAGCTGGAGCTGGTCAGTCAGCTTGCCTATAAGGACGGGCTCACCGGCATCGGCAACCGGACTGCCTTTAATGAGCGGCTTGCCGGCCTGGAAACCATGCGGCAGCAGATCGACCCGGTGAGCCTGGTGATGCTGGACGTGAACAATCTGAAAACCGCCAACGACAAGTTCGGGCACCAGCAGGGGGACATCCTCATCAAGGGCGCTTCCGGCGTCATCCACGGCGCCTTTGCCGGACTTGGCACCACTTACCGGATCGGCGGAGATGAATTTGCCGTGGTGATCTCCAGCAGCACCGGCAGGGAGGGCATCGAGTCCGCTCTGCGGATCATGCAGAAGGATATGGACCGGTTCAACGAAAACGAAATCTGCGCCGTGCCTCTGAGCATCGCCTGGGGGTATGCCTGCGCACAATCCCCGGAGGATCCCATCAGCCGGATCATGGAGGAGGCGGACGAGGCCATGTACGCCCGGAAACGGGAAATGAAGCAGAAAATGGGACAGACACCGGTTGTCCGCTAACATGCCTTGCATGTCCCTTGACAATGCCGCATAGCTATGTTATAATGGAGCAATTGCAAGGGAGTAGTTTGCATCATACGGATGTGGCAAGTCAACATACTGACCTTCTGGTCTGGCTTGTCTGAAAGAACGAGACTTGCGTATGGCTTCGGGCTGTGCGTAGGTCTCTGGATCGGGTACAGCGTTGTGCCCGATTTTTTTATTGGCATTTGCGGAGGGAGAAGGAAAATGGGATTTGTAGAATTGTTTCTGATTGGCGTGGGGCTGTCCATGGATGCCTTTGCGGTATCGGTCTGCAAGGGGCTGAACATGAAGACCCTGAACCGGAAGCACGCCCTGGTGATCGGGCTGTTTTTCGGAGGCTTCCAGGGGATCATGCCTCTGTTGGGGTGGCTGCTGGGCAAGCAGTTTGAGCGGTACATCACTGCCTTTGACCACTGGATCGCCTTTGTGCTGCTGGCGTTCATCGGGGGCAAGATGGTGTGGGAGGCGCTCCACGAGGATCCGGAGGAGGTCTGTCCCCAGCCCAGGCTGGATCTGAAGGAGTTGTTCATGCTGGCGGTGGCAACCAGTATCGACGCACTGGCTGTGGGCATCACCTTTGCGTTTTTACAGGTTAACATCTGGGGTGCCGTTTCCCTCATCGCCGCCACCACCTTTGTGCTGTCCGTGATTGGGGTATGGGTGGGCAACCGGTTTGGCAGCCGGTTCCAGACCAAGGCGGAAATCGCCGGAGGCGTGATTTTGGTGCTGATCGGCTTGAAGATCCTGCTGGAGCATCTGGGCGTTCTGGGATAAAAAACGGCAGCACCGCAAGCTCTGCGATGCTGCCGCATTCATTTCAACTCTAGAATCGTGACCCCGTTGTTCAGCCCCAGGATCTTCCGGCTGATCCGGGGGTGCTTCAGTTCCACCCGCACATACCGCAGCAGTGCCTGACCGCTGTGGGAGCCGTGGATCACTTCGATTTCCCGGACGCTGGCAGGACAGCTTTTCAAAAGCGCCAGCATGGCACGTCGGGCTTCTGCAACGGTCATGCCGTGCAGGTCAATGGTTCTGCTGTACATGGGCATCCTCCTGTTCCTGCATGGCAAGCACGTCCCGGGCAAGCTGCTCCGCCTGTTGGTAGCTGTCCAGCCCGTAGCATCGGGAGCGGAACCCTGCCGCACCCCGAAGCCCGTGCAGGTACCATGCCGCATGCTTCCGGGCTTCCTTCATCCGCTGCGGCTCCGGCTTTCCTTTGCCGGTTTCCAGAATCATCCGGATATGCAGCAGCATGGTTTCCATCCGCTCCTCCACGGTAGGGGGCGTGTAGGGGATGCCCCGGCAGGCGGCGTCGATCTCCTGGAAGATCCAGGGGTTTCCGTAGCTTGCCCTGCCTACCATCACCAGGTCGCAGCCGGTTTCCCGGTACATGTTCAGGCAGTCCGCTCCGCTGCATACGTCCCCGTTGCCGATCACCGGCACGGACACTGCCTGCTTCACCGCCCGGATACAGCTCCAGTCCGCTTTGCCGCTGTACATCTGGCTCCGGGTTCTTCCGTGAATGGCAATGGCCTGTGCCCCAGCCTCCGCCATCCGGCAGGCAAATTCCACACAGTTTACCGTGTCCTCGCTCCAGCCCCGGCGGATCTTCACCGTTACCGGCACGTCCGACGCCATCCGGGCTGCTGCCACCAGATCGGCGGCAGTGTTCATATCCTGCATCAGCGCAGAGCCTGCCCCGGTATTCACCACCTTGGGCACGGGACAGCCCATGTTCAGATCGATCACATCCGGCTGAAAGGGCAGCAGCAGCTTCACCGCCTGCTGGATAAATTTCGGTTCACTGCCAAACAATTGCAGCGCCATGGGGCGCTCCTCCGGGGTGATGGTGCAAAGCTCTGCGGTTTTGCTGTCGTTGTAGCACATACCCTTGGCGGAGATCAGCTCGCTGGTGACCATGCATGCGCCAAAGCTGCGGCACAGCTGCCGGTAGGCACGATCCGCCACGGATGCCATGGGGGCAAGGGCGGCAGTCCGGGGCAGCTCCAGCCCGGCGATGGTGACCCGGTTCATTCCGCCTCGCCCTTCTCTTTCTTCCGGAACACCAGCAGCTTGCTGAGCACATAGTTGGCAACAAAGATCAGCACCTGGCTGACAAAGGTGATGACGGTTTCGTTCCAGTGCATCAGATCGCAGCACAGCAGGAAGATGCCCTCCTCCAGCACGAAGGTCAGCAGCCGTGCCCCGTAGAAGGAGGCGAATACCCGGAAAAATTCCTTTGCCCCCTTGGTCTGGTTCTTGAATACATAGGCTTTGTTGGTGAAGAAGGCGAAGGTCACTGCAAAGATCCAGGACAGGGTCACAGCCAGGGTGGTGCGCCAGGGCTGCCCCTGATCCGGCACCAGGGCGAATACCGCCAGCTTGGTGACGATGGAGATCAGGGTGGTGAGTCCGCCGAAGAGTACATAGAGTAGCTGCTCCTCATATTTGTGGTATAGCTCCTGCAGGGGCTTGGGCAGGAAGGACAGGATTTTTTCGATCAGCTTCAGCATAGTGGAGTCCTTTCTTTCGGCAAAGCCGCCAGGGTGCTCTGTGCGGTGTTGCCTTTATAGTATCCCTTATATCATAGCATTTTACAGTCGTTTTTGCAAGCCCCACTTTTTACGCCTTTCCGGCATCCTGTACAGAATCTTTCCACACTGCATAAATTCCTTGCATATTTTCTATGCAAAACGCTGAAATCCGCTTCTGAAGCCGGATTGCGCTCCTTTGGCAGGCGGTTCCCCTTGATTATTTTCCAAAGGTATGATATTATAATCATAGCCGCATGTCTCCACCGAACCGGAATGGAGTACTGCGAAAACAGAGAAAAACAGGAGATATAAATGACAGAGATCATTATCATCGTGCTTTTGATTGCCATGTCCGCATTTTTTTCCGGCAGTGAAACCGCATTTTCCACCGTCAACAAGATCCGGCTGAAAAATTACGCCGCCCAGGGCAATAAACGGGCTGCCCGGGCACTGGAGGTTGCGGATCATTTTGACGCTGCCCTGACTGCCATTCTGATCGGCAACAACGTGGTCAACATTCTTTCCGCCTCCCTGGCAACGGTGGTGTTCACCCGGTACCTGGGGGCAAGCGCCGTCGGGGTATCCACGGCGGTGATGACCGTGCTGGTGCTGCTGTTCGGGGAGATCACCCCCAAGGCATACGCCAAGGCTCACGCCGAGTCCTGCGCTCTGCTGATGAACCGACCCATTCTGGCGCTGATGTGGATTTTCCGGCCCGTCAACTGGGTGTTCCAGAAGATCCGGGGACTGAAAAAATCCGGAGAGCAGGCGCCCAGCGTCACAGAAGATGAGCTGAAGGTCATCATCGACGAGATCGAGGAGCAGGGGGTTCTGGAGGAGCAGGAAAGCGACCTGGTGCGCTCCGCTCTGGAATTTGACGAGATCCAGGTTGCCCAGATTCTGATCCCCCGGGTGAATGTGGTGGCTGTGGAGCGCTGGGAGGATGTAACCCGGATCAAGGAGCTGTTCTTTACGGAAATGTACTCCCGGCTGCCGGTGTATGACAAAAGCATCGACAACATTGTGGGAGTCATCACCAGCAAGGACTTTTTCCGGATGCTGGATCAGGGCGGACAGGACATCGGCACCATTATGCAGGATGTACTGCGGATCTCCGAATTCAAGCGCATCAGTGAAGTGCTGCGCAGTATGCAGCGTACCAAGCTGCACCTGGCGGTGGTGCTGGATCAGTACGGAGGTACCGCCGGCATCGTCACCATGGAGGATATCATTGAGGAACTGGTGGGGGAGATCTACGACGAAAATGACGAGGTGGAATCCCCGGTGACGCAGATCGGGGAAAACACATACGAAGTGTCCGGGGAGCTAAGCACCAGCGACCTGTGCGAGAAGCTTTCCCTGCCGGAAAACGCCATTGAAAGCGCCAGCGTATCCGTAGGGGGCTGGGCGATGGAGCTGTTCGGACACATGCCCCAGCCCGGCGAGCAGATCACCTCCGGCAGATTTGAACTGACTGTGCTGAAAATGACGGATCAGAAGATCCAGAGCGTGCGGCTGCGCATTGCGCCGGAGCCGGCCGTCCGGGAGGATGAGGAAGCATGACGACGGTTTTTGAGGTTTGCTTTTGGGTGGGCGTGTCCGTCACGGTCATCAACGCCCTGCTGGGTGCCTTCTTCGACATCATCGATTTCGGCATCGATTTTGACCTGGATTTTGATCTTGGGGGGCTGCATCTGGATCCGGGGAATTTTCTGCCCCTGTCCCCCTCCCTGCTGTTCATGTTCCTGACCATCTTCGGTGGCACGGGCATGATCCTGCAGGGGCGCATCCCCTTATGGCTGGTGATCGTCCTGGGCATTGCCCTGGGTCTGCTGGCATCCTTCCTGGTGAACCGGTTCGTGGTGCGCCCTCTGAAGCGGATTTCCGAAAAGGAAAGCGGCGGCGAGGCGGATTTTATCGGTATGAACGCCACCGTGACGGAGCGGATCTTCCCCCAGGGCTTCGGCAGGATCTCCTTCGTGTATGAGGGCAACAGCATTTCCGAGCCTGCCCGGTCGGAGGATGGGAAGGAGATCCCCACAGGTACCTCCGTTGTGGTGCTGGAGATCCGGGATAAGGTATATATCGTACAGCCATTGCGGTAAGCAAACACACAATTGTGTGCTGCATAGAAATGAAAAGTTGGAGGTTTTGGAATGGAAGAGATTTGGAACAGCTTGGGGTCTACGGGTCACATTGTTGTGATCGTACTGCTGGTGATCGCACTGGTGGTCATCGGATTCCTCACCATGTGGAAAAAGGTGCCCCAGGACAAGGCAATGGTCATCACCGGTATGCGTAAGCGGGTCATCAGCGGCGGCGGCGGATTTGTAGTGCCCCTGCTGGAGCGTGCGGATTACATATCCCTGGAGAACATCAAGGTAGAGGTTCAGGTCAAGGACGCATTGTCCATGCTGGGCGTTGGCATCACTGCCAGCGGCGTTGCAGTCATCAAGGTGCGCAACGACCGGGAATCCATTCTGGCTGCGGTGGAGCAGTTCAACACCGGCAATCAGCAGAAAACCATCGTAAATATCAAGGATACCGGCTCCGACGTGCTGGAGGGTAAGCTTCGTGAGATCGTGTCCAAGCTGACCGTGGAGGAGATCTACCGGGATCGTGAAAAGTTTGCCTCCAAGGTACAGGAGGTGGCTGCCATTGATCTGGCGGAAATGGGTCTGGAAATGAAGGTATTCACCATCCGGGACATCAGCGACCGGAACGGCTACCTGGAAGCACTGGGTGCGGAAAAGATCGCCCAGGTAAAGAAGGACGCCAACATCGCCAAGGCAGAGGCACAGATGGAATCCGACATCAAGACGGCGGAGGCTGTCCGGCTGGGTGAGGCGGCAAAGATCGAATCCCTGACCCGGATCGAGGAATGCAACAAGAACAAGGAACTGAAGGTTCAGGAATACAAGAAGCAGAGCGAATCCGCAAAGGCGAATGCGGATCTGGCGTATCAGATCCAGGAGAACATCACCCAGAAGGAAGTCATCGAAACCGCTATGGCGGCAAAGATCCTGGAAAAGCAGCGGGAGAAGGAACTGGTTGACGAGCAGATGCGCATCGAGATCCTGAAAAAGCAGAAGGAAATCGAGCTGGCGGAAAATGAAGTGCTCAAGAAGGAAAAGGAGCTGGATGCCGGAGTCAAGAAACAGGCAGAGGCTGACAAGTTCCAGTCCGAGAAGCAGTCCGAAGCGGAAAAGTACCGGGAGATCGCCCAGGCAGAGGCTGCCGCTACTTCCATCGAGCTGGAGGCAAAAGCAAAGGCAGAGGCTGTCCGGATCCAGGGTCTTGCAGAGGCGGAGATCATCCGGGCAAAGGGTGCCGCAGAGATCGAGATCGTCAAGGCAAAGGGCGAGGCGGAAGCCAACGTCATGAAGGAAAAGGCACAGGCGTTCCGGCTGTACAACGACGCAGCAATGGCGCAGATGATCGTGGACAGAATGCCGGAGATCGCCCAGGCCATTGCAGCACCTCTGGCAAAGACCGAGAAGATCGTCATTGTGGACAATGGCAGCACCAATGGGGAGGGCGCACGGGGCGCTTCCAAGGTGACCAATTATGTAACGGATATCATCGGGCAGCTGCCTGAGACGGTGGAGGCTCTGACGGGCTATAATCTGATGGATGTGTTCAAGAAGAAGGGGCAGAGCGCCCAGACGCCTGCCGCTGATACGGTGGAAGCAGCACAGGAAGCGGAACCGGCGGAGTAATTTGTCCATGCTGCCCGCCGGAAGGAGGGGACGGCTATGTATCTGATCAAACAGGCGAATATGCTCAAATGTACCCTGGAGCCGGGGGATCGGCTCAGTGAGACCCAGCTGATGGAGATCACTTCCGGCGGGCACAGCAGTCTGCTCCCCTGCCAAAGGGCGCAGATCAACGGGGTCATGACCCTGGTGTATGATACCCACGCCTACAACACCATGGAGAGCAGCGCCGCCCACATGACCCCCCAGCAGATGCGGCAGACCATTCTGGAGCTGCTGCATGCCCTGCGACAGCTGGAGCGTCAGTCGGAGCTGAGCGGCCTGCGGATGGGAAACCTTTGCGTGGAATTTGACAAGGTCTATCTGAACGGAGAGACCCTGCGTCCGGCGTTTGTGTATGTGCCCCTGGAAACTGCCAGGGAGTTCCCGGAGACGGAACTGCGGCACGAGATCATGGAGACCATCCAGTCCAACGAGTGCGTCCGGGATGAGGGGAACGAGATGCTCCTCCGGTATTTGCAGGATCCGGGCAACGACCTGTACGACCTGATCGACCGGATCCCGAAAATCGAGCAGGAGGCATCCCGTCCGGCGCCCGCACCGGAGCGTGGGGAAGCATTTCACCAGCTTCAGGCGGAAAACCGCCGGCTGCGGCAGAGAATGCTGCTGTTCGGAGGAGCGGCAGTGCTGCTGATCGTGATCGTGGTGCTGCTGGTACTGTTCAGCCGGGGGGATGAGGAACCGGTGGGGGCTGCCACGGAAGCGCCCACCACCCAGGCTGTGACCACGGAGGCGGCGCTGATGCCGGGGGATCTGAACGGAGACGGGAAGATCACCAGGGAGGATCGGGATCTTCTGATCGGTTCCGTCAACGGGGAAATTCTGCTGAGCCCTGCCCAGTGGAAGGCGGCGGATCTGAACGGAGACGGCAAGGTGGATATGGACGACTGTGCGGAGCTGACCATGCTGGAAAGAGAAGGTGAGTAGTCATGATGCAGCTCGTATTGGCGGCATCCTCTGAGGATTATCTGATGCAGTTGCAAACCCTGCTGCTGGAGCAGTGCGGTCAGTTGAATCTGGAAATCATTTCCGACTACAGCTACCTGGAATCCTATTTTCAGGAGGACAGAAAGCCGGATCTGCTGCTGATCTCGGAGGGATACTACAACCGGATGCGGAAAAACGGAACCCTGGGTGCTGCCGGGCGGTTGCCTGCCACCCGGGTATTCCTGCTGTCCAAGGAGGGTACCCGACCGGAGGGTCTGCCCTATGGGGTACGGGTGCCCCGGGACTGCGCCGCCCATCTGCCTGCCCTGGTGCGGCAGTTGTATGCCACCAAGCCCAAGCCGGAGGCTGCCCGGCTTGCCACCCGGCTGATCACTGTGCATTCCCCCCTGGGGCGCAGCGGCAAGACCACCGTGGCAATGGGACTGGCGTACACCCTGGCGGAAAAGGGGGCAAAGACCCTGTTCCTCAGCATGGACAGGCTCCAGAGCTGCAACTGGCTGCTGGGAGAGAGCCGGTATCTGCCGGACGATCACCTGCGCACCTTTACGCCGGACAATGCCGGTATTGCGGACGATCTGGAGAGCCTGGTGCGGCGGCATGGGTTTTACTATATCCCCCCCTTCTCCTCTCCGGGGCTGTCCCTGCGGATCCCCAAGGAGACCTATCTGCATATGGCAACCAAGCTGGTGGAGGCGCATGCCTATGACTGCATCGTCATGGACGCATCCTGCGAGTTCTCCTCCACCGTGTGCAAGCTGATGCAGGCATCCCACAACAATGTGGTGATCGCTTTGCAGGACGCCAACTCCTCCTACAAGCTGAACCGGATGCTGGTGTGCCTGGAGGATCCATTCCAGGAGAAGTTTTCCTACCTGTGCAATCTGTACCGGGAGAATGTGGAGGATTCCCGCTCCACTCTGATGAAGAAAACCATCGGGGAGCGGATCATTCCCTATAATCCCCGGCTGGACGGAGAGCAGATCATCAAGGCGGCGGCGGATCCTGCCTTTGCCCATGTGATGCAGGAACTGACCGGAACAATGTATTAGGTCGTGTTGACACGAAGCCTAACAACGCATCTTTTCGGCAAAATTTCACGCATTCTGCGTTAAAAAGTCTTGTCTGCGTAAAAATTATGCTCGAAAATCTGCATATGATCTTAGTGTCAACACTCCCCAAGACAAAAGGCTGTACGGATTACTCCGTACAGCCTTTTTTATTTGGTCGCATTTTGCCGCTTTGCATGCACCATCCGCAGCAGGCACACCAGCCCTGCCACATAGAGGGGAATCTGGCACAGTAGCTGTTGGGGAATGGTCAGAGCCTGCACCTTGCCGCTGAGCAGTTGTCCCGGCAGTACACCCCCATTGTTGAACATGGCGTGGTAAATGGCGGCAGGATAGATGGAGTTGGTTTTCTTTGTGAGCCACATGAGAATGCTGCCGTTGGCGATGCATAACAGGCACATAGCGCCGATGCCGACGTAGGGGAAGCCCGGATACTCCGTGCCGAAATTGTGCCCCTGCACCGTCAGCACTGCATGCCACAAGCCCCAAAGAATGCCCCCTGCGAGCACTGTGCCGGTGGTGCCAAGCAGGCATTCCAGCCTCTGGTTCATATATCCACGCCAGCCAAACTCCTCCCCAAAGGTGAGGAAGCCCAGCAGAGGCGCTGTAGCAAAGGTGCTCAGCAGGGCGGATGCAAGCTCCGTTCCGGTGAGACCATTCGTGCCCCAGTCCCTGCCGGAGATCAGCACCGCCAGCGCCCCGGAGGGAAGGCTGAGGGCGCTGACCAGCAGCAGGCTCGTCAGATAGTATTTCAGATTCCCCTTCAGCCGCAGACGCAGCAGGCTGTGCTCCCAGCCCTCGTGGGTCAGCTTCCGGGTCAGTACATTGGCAAGGGCAGGAGCGTACAGCACCGGCAGGGCGAACAGGGGCATCCGGTTGGTTTCAAACCATGCATGATATCCGAACACCCGGTTCAGGATCAGTGCCGGGATCCAGGAGATGCCGAACGCCAGCACCAGGAACAGCAGCAGTCGCTTTGCCGCCAGCTTTTTCTCAGTCATACCGGTTCACCCCCTTCAAAAACAGCTTGCAGGACAGCTTGTAGGACAGGCAGTAGGCGGTCAGTGCACCCCAGGGGTACAGCCCCACAGCCAGCATCATACCAGTGGAAACCTGCCCGTGATACAGATCGATGGCTTTCTGGATCAGCCTATCCCGTATCGTCTCTGGTAAAACCATGGCGAATATCACGGTGAACAGGATCGCCAGGGACAGCATGTAGATCAGCTTGATGATACTGCCCCTTTTTGCCCCGTACCGCACAATAAAGGGAATGTCCAGGGCACTGAGCAACAGCAGCAGGAAAAACACTGCCACATACAGACCCAGCAGGCTGGGGGCTTCCTCCCCCACTGCAAAATACCGCAGGGTGGCAAGGCAGCAGTCCGTCACATACCAGGCTGCCAGATACAGCACATTCATCAACGCCAGCAGCAGGTACTTGCTGTACATGGCGCCCCGGATCCCGGCAGGGGTGGATACCACAAAATAGCCCCACAGCTTCTTGTCGTCCCCCAGGAATACCCCGGTGAGCATTCCGCTGACGCAGAAGGCGGCAATGGCTGCTCCGATGCAGCGTACCAGAGAATTGGTCAGGATCGCAATCACCCCGTTTGACAGGGATTCGGGACTGGTCAGTTCCACAAAGAGCAGCATCAGCGTAATCAGCACCTGGAGCGCCGCCGGCAGCAGTACCACCAACAGGATGCCCTGCCGGTTCTGCCGCAGCTCCTTGTAGAAAAAGCCGGTGAAATGCCCTTGAGTCTGGATGCTCCGATCCTCCGGTTTGGATGCCTTTGTCCGGCTGGAGCCAAGGGACGTTTCCTCCGCACACCGGAGCCGCCAGTACATGACCCCATAGTGACAGGCGATCAGCACCAGGGTCAGAGGCAGCAGCCACAGCAGCCGCCGGAGGGAAAACAACTGCATCAGATCTATGACGCCATCCGGATCCTGCCACCGGGACAGAAACCGCTCCCCACCGAATTTGTAGAACCACAGCGCCGCCAGCAGTCCCACTCCCGTCAGGGCAAGGCCGCTTTGGTTGGTGCGCTTTTTCAACTGCTCCGGGCTTCTTGTCCCTAAGATGAAGCAGTCGTTCAATACGGTCATCAGCAGTACCAGTGCCACCACCGCCACCTGCATCACCACATAACCGGCTTCAAAGGGCCGATCTGCCAGGGCACAAAGCCCGACAATGTTCAGCAGGGAGAAAACCGTCCCGATCCCCGTTGCAACGGCGCTCCGGAGCATCCGGGCAAGCACCCGGTCCCGGGTGGTAATGGGCAGGGCGTAGGAATACCGGAGCCAGCCGGATTCCAGATCCGATTTCAAGGTGAAATCCATGGACAGCCCCAGGCAGCCGCTCAGCAGCGCAAGCATCAGAGCGGAAAGCTGAATCATCCACCGGAGGGTCATTGCCCGTTCCGCCGGATCCTCCAGGCTGTCCCCGTACATGTTGGAAAGGCATGCCGCCCACATCATGCCTGCATACAGCAGGGTCAGCAGCAGTTGCAGTAGCTGGGCTTTCCGGTTCAGCCGCCATTCCCGGAACAGCAGGGCTCGTAATCTTGCCATCAGCACCACGCCCTTTCCCCTTTGTGTACATAAAACAGCATCACATCGTCAATGCTTGCCGGGTCTAAAATGGCGTTCCGATACTTGTACCGGGCGCTTTCCCGATCCGGCACCAGCACCTCCGCCCCGTATGCATTGGTGCGAACACTGATGATATCCGCCGGATCCATAGCGGCAGCCTCCTCCAGACTGCACTTGAGGATCCCGTGGGATTCCAGGATCTCGTCCTTGTACCCGGTCAGCAGGATCCTTCCGTTGTCAATGAAGGTCACGCAGTCAGCGATCTTTTCCAGGTCGCTGGTAATGTGGGAGGACATGAGGATGGAGCGCTCCCCGTCCCGGATATACTCCATAAACAGGTGCAGGATCTCGTCCCGCACCACCGGATCCAGCCCGGTGGTAGGCTCATCCATAATCAGCAGCTCCGCATTGTGGGACAGGGCGCAGGCGATTTGCAGCTTCATTTTCATGCCCTTGGAAAACTGCCCGATCTTCTTTTTCACCGGCAGCTGGAACTGCTCCAGATACCGGCTGTAGGCGGCATTGTCCCAGTCCGGATACAGCCCCGCAAAGATCCGTGCCATATCCTTCGGGGTCAGCACCCCGTGAAAGGGCAGTTCATCAAACACCACTGCCAGCCGCTGTTTGATGGCTTGTTCCTGCCGGATGTGATCCATGCCCAGCAGCCGGATCTCCCCCTGGTCAATGTTTGTGATGTGCAGCATGCTGCGGATGGTGGTGGTCTTTCCGGCACCGTTCTGCCCGATAAAGCCCATAATACTGCCCTTGGGCACGGTAAAGCTGATATGCTCCAGGGCGAACCGGTCATACCGCTTTCCCACGTCCTGTACTGAAATGGCATATTCGTACTTGGTCATATTACTCTCCTCCGTTTACCAGATCTAGCAGTTCATGGAGCTCCTCCATGGTCACTCCGCACTGCTGTGCCTTTTGCCCCGCCTCTGCCAGCAGGGCTTCGATCTGTTTGAGCTGCTCCTCCCGGAACAGCTCCAGGTTCTGTGCCTTCACGAAGCTGCCCTTCCCGGTGTAGGATTCGATGAACCCCTGCCGTTCCAGTTCCTCGTAGGCTCGCTTGGTTGTCATAAAGCTGATCCGCAGTTCCAGCGCCAGGTTCCGCATGGAGGGGAGCGTTTCCCCTGCCCGGAGCTTTCCCTCCAGGATCATGGTCTTGATCTGGCTTGCGATTTGCAGATAAATCGGCTCGCCGGATGCGTTGCTGATGTTGATGTTCATGGCGTGTACACTCCCTGTAAGACTGATCCGCCTTCCGGATGGCGTGAAAAGTCTAAATTGTATAACTAGTATGTATACAATTATAACACTGTCAGTTCCTGCTGTCAAGGGGAAAATAAAAAAAGAGCGCATGCTTTTGCATACGCTCTCAATGAGTTGCTGTATTACTCCACAGAGTTGATGAACATATCGTAGATCCGCCGGGTGGCTTCCGCAAAGTCGCTTTCGCTGATGCCCACGATCACGTTCAGCTCGCTGGAGCCCTGATCGATCATCTTGATGTTGATCCGGGCATGTGCCAGCGCCGCAAAGATTCGTGCCGCCGTGCCCCGTGTGCGCCGCATGCCCCGGCCCACAACTGCCAGCAGGGCAATGCCGCGCTCCACCTCTATGTGATCCGGATTTACCGCCTTCCGGATCTGGGACAGCACCTGCTGCTCCTTGCCTTCCATGTCCGCCTCGCTGATGATGATGCTCATGGTGTCGATGCCGGAGGGCATATGCTCAAAGTTGACGCCATTGTCCTCCAGAACCCCCAGCACCTTCCGGCAGAAGCCCAGCTCACTGTTCATCATGGCCTTCTGCATATTGATGGCGCAGAAGCCCTTCTTGCCGGCGATGCCGGTGATGGTGTAGCCGCTGACCTCGTCGTTGTCGTCGGACACGATCATGGTGCCCGGTGCATCCGGACAGTTGGTGTTCCGGATGTTGATGGGGATGCCTGCCGTCCGAACCGGGAAAATGGCGTCCTCATGTAGCACAGTGGCGCCCATGTAGGACAGCTCCCGCAGCTCCTCGTAGGTAATGGTGGAGATCACCTTCGGGTCGCTGACCACTCTGGGATCGGCAATCAGGAAGCCGGATACATCCGTCCAGTTCTCGTAAATGTCCGCCTTGACCGCCCGGGCAAGGATGGAGCCGGTTACATCGGAGCCGCCCCGGGAGAAGGTGCGCACATGACCGTCAGCGGTTGCCCCGTAAAAGCCCGGCAGCACCACCCGATCCATGCCGGAAAGCCGTTGCCGCAGCAGGGCAATGGTTTCATCCAGCTGGAAGGCGCCGTTCTGGTCAAAGCGGATTACCTCTGCCGCATCCAGGAAGGCGTATCCCAGGTAATTTGCCAGCAGCATGCCGTTGAGGTATTCCCCCCGGCTTGCGGCATAGTCCCGGCTTGCCCCCTGCTTCAGATCCGCTGCGATTCTGGCAAAGGCATCATCCAGGGAGAGCGCCAGCCTCAGGTCGTCGATGATCCCCTGGTACCGGCTGTGGATCCGGTTCAGATCCTGGGAAAAATCCTGCCCTTTCTGGGCAAGCTCGTGGCAGGCGTAGAGCATGTCCGTCACCTTGGTGTCGGCGGAATTGCGCTTGCCCGGTGCGGAGGGGACTACATAGCGCCGTGCGTCCTCTGCGTGAATAATTGCGGCAACCTTGCGGAACTGTGCTGCGTCCGCCAGGGAGCTGCCGCCGAATTTTACAACCTTGTTTGCCATTGGATGGCCTCCTGTTCTCTATACACATACGCTGAGCGTACCATAGACATGATACATATTATTATAATTCATCCCGCAGACAAAAGCAATTGGTATCTGTGCCAAATATTCACCCGGGGAAGTTGTAGTTTTGGTGAATACGCTTGTATGCTCCGGGCGGACAGGCGAAAAAGCATGCCTTCGGCGCAAAATTTTTTGCAAAATTGCTTGCAAATATTGAAGGATTGTGATATAATACCTAGTAGAAGTATAGAAGAAAGGAAGACCGGAGCAATCCGGTCTTTCACTTTGTTAGGAGAAATTGCATGAAGCTGAAGAAAAACGGAGCCACGGAGCAGAAGGTCTATGCGCTTGCAGCGCCTCTGGCAGAATCCCTGGGTCTGGTGATCTGGGACGTGCGCTTTGAAAAGGAAGGCGCAAGCTGGTACCTGCGGGTGTTCATCGACAAGGATGAGGGGATCTCCATTGACGACTGTGAGGCTATGAGCCGGCCCCTCAGCGATCTGCTGGATGAGGCGGATCCCATCGACCAGCAGTATTTTCTGGAGGTAGGCTCCGCCGGACTGGAACGGGATCTGGTGCGGGAGTCCCATTTCGCCGCTTCCATCGGTGCGGTGGTGCGGATGCGGCTGATCCGGCCGGATGAAACAGGACAAAAGGAATATATAGGGGCGCTGGAGTCCTTTGACAAGGAGCAGGTACGCCTTGTGCTGGAGGATGACACGACAGTGACAGCACCCTTTGCGAATATTGCGCATATAAAATGGCATGAAGATTTCTGAAATAGGATATAGGAGGAATGGATCAAAATGAATAACGACTTTTTTGCAGCGCTTTCCTTGCTGGGGGCGGAAAACAGCGTGGAGACCGATCTGCTGGTGGAAAAGGTGAAGAGCGCCATGACAAAGGCCATACACCGGGCGTATCCGGACAGCGGCGACAACGTGCGGGTGGACATTGACCCGGTGACCAAGACCTTTGATCTGTGCATCATCAAGACCGTTGTGGACGATGAACCCCTGGATGACAACGAGATCAACATCGACCAGGCAAGACTCATCGACCCTTCCGCAGTGGTTGGAGGCACGGTGGAATGCAAGCTGGATACTGCATCCCTGAGCCGGAATGCGGCACAGTCTGCCAAGCAGTCCATCCGGGGGGATCTGAGAGAGATCAGCCGGGAGAATCTGCTGACCAAGTTCCAGGACAAGGAGAACGAGTGCATTACCGCTACCGTATCCCAGGTGGAGCCGGGCAGGGGCACCGTGACCCTGATCTATGACAAGACGGAGCTGTATCTGTTCCGGAACGAGCAGATCCCCGGCGAGGTACTCAAGGAGGGGCAGTCCGTCAAGGTATACATCACCGGCATTGCCAACAAGCAGAAGAAGCCCATCATCAAAATCTCCCGTGCTCACCGGGATCTGGTCAAGCGGCTGTTTGAGCTGGAGGTTCCGGAGATCTATGATGGCACTGTGGAGGTCATGGCAATTTCCCGGGAGGCTGGTGCCCGTACCAAGATCGCCGTACAGTCCCATGATCCCAACGTGGACGCAGTGGGCGCATGCATCGGCCCGAAGCGCTCCAGAATCACAGCAGTGGTCAACGAGCTGAACGGGGAGAAGATCGACATCATCAACTACAGCGACAAGCCGGAGGAATTCATCGCAAAGGCACTGGCTCCCGCAGAGGTGCTCAGCGTGACCATTACGGATCCGGAAAACCGCAGTTGCACCGTGGTGGTGCCCAACAACCAGTTGTCCCTCGCCATCGGCAACCGGGGACAGAACGCAAAGCTTGCTGCAAAGCTCACCGGCTATAAGATCGACATCAAGCCGGAGTTTGAGAACCCCATTCAGGGGCTGGAGTAATCAGGAAGGGAGACGGCTCTCAGGAGCCTGTGACGCAGGATGAAACCGAAGAAAATACCCATGCGGCTCTGCCTGGGCTGCGGTGAAATGAAGCCCAAGCGGGAGCTGATCCGGGTGGTCAAGGCGCCGGACGGAGAGATCTCCCTGGATACCACCGGGAAAAAATCCGGCAGAGGGGCGTATATCTGCCCGGATCCCGGATGCCTGGAAAAGGCGCAGAAGGCAAGGCGACTGGAGAGATCCTTCTCCTGCCGGGTGGAAGGAGATGTGTATGATGCATTGCAGCAGCAGCTTGCAGCAGCTACTGGGTCTGGTGACCATCTGCCGGAAGGCGGGTAAGCTGATCTGCGGCTTTGATCCGGTGGGGGATGCTGTGAAAGCCGGCAAGGCGGCATGCGTGCTGCTGACCCGGGACGCCTCTCCCCGCACGGTGAAAGAAGCCCGGTTCCGGTGGGCGGAGCAGGTGTCTGTTCTGGATACGCCCTTGACCATGGAACAACTGGAGCAGTGCTTTCACCGGAAGGTGGCAGTGATGGCGGTGTGCGATGGGGGCTTTGCCCGGCGCTTTGCCCAGCTACTGGAGCCGGAGGAAAACAATCGTGAGCCTGGCTCACTTACTATAGATGATGTAAATCCGTAAGAATCATAAGGGGGTTTCGCCTATGACGAAGAAAATAAAGCTGAGTGATCTTGCAAAGGATCTGAGCGTACCGAGTCAGGAGCTGATCGAAGCGCTGACCAAGCTGGATGAAACAAAGAAAAAGACCGGTTCCAGTCTGACGGACCAGGAGGTCAACTACCTGCTGGAGCGTTACAGCCAGGGGAATCAGGTGGAAAGCTTTGACGCATACTATGAGTCCCGGAACGACAAGCCGGCGGAGAAGCCTGCGCCCAAGCTGGAGGAAAAGCCTAAGCGTGCTGCAAAGAGCGAGCCGAAGAAGGCGGCAAAGCCGGCATCCAAGCCCGAAGCAAAGCCTGCCGCAAAGCAGGAAAACAAGCCGGCATCCAAGCCCGAAGCAAAGCCTGCTGCAAAGCAGGAGAGCAAGCCGGCACAGAAGGCAAAGTCCGTGCCGGATGAAGCACGGTATGCGGCGGCAAAGGAAAAGACCATGTCCGAAGCCAAGCCCCAGAAGCAGCAGAAGCCCCAGAAGCTCCAGAAGTCCCAGCCCCAGCAGGGACAGAAGATCGGCTCCATGTCCAGCGAATCCGTCATCGAGAAGAAGCAGCGGACAGTGGATACCCGGGGCAGCTATGTGGAGCTTGACAAGTACAATGAGCGTTATGAACAGATCGCGCCCCAGAACAAGCACAAGGAAAACTACTCCACCAAGAAGCAGAAGATCAACCAGAAGTCCCAGCAGCGTCAGAAGCAGCAGTACTCCAACAAGCGGGAGACCGAGGCGGAGAAGCTGCGCCGTCTGGAGCTGGAGCGGGCAAGAAAGCAGCAGCTGAAGGTCATGATCCCGGACAGCATCATGGTCAGCGAGCTGGCGACCCGGCTGAAGGTCACGGTAACAGATGTCATCAAGAAGCTGATGGGTCTGGGAGTTATGGCAACCATCAACCAGGAGATCGATTTTGACACTGCAGCCCTGGTGGCAGAGGAACTGGGCGCAAAGGTGGAAAAGGAAGTCATTGTCACCATTGAGGAGCGTCTGATCGTAGACGATGAGGATGACGAAGGAGATCTGCAGGAGCGGAGCCCTGTGGTGGTTGTTATGGGGCATGTTGACCACGGCAAGACCTCCATTCTGGATCGGATCCGCCATGCAAATGTCACCGCATCCGAGGCAGGAGGCATCACCCAGCACATCGGTGCATACCAGGTGAACCACGGCGGCAAGACCATTACCTTCCTGGATACACCGGGTCATGAGGCATTTACTGCAATGCGTGCCCGTGGCGCAAATATTACGGATATTGCCATTCTAGTGGTGGCAGCGGACGACGGCATCATGCCCCAGACCGTAGAATCCATCAACCACGCCAAGGCGGCAGGAGTGTCCATCATCGTTGCCATCAACAAGATCGATAAGGAAGGCGCCGATCCGGAGCGGATCAAGCAGGAGCTGACCGAGCATGAGCTGGTCTGCGAGGAATGGGGCGGCGACGTTATTTGTGTGCCGGTTTCTGCAAAGACCGGACAGGGCATTGACGAGCTGCTGGAGAACATCCTGCTGGTAGCAGAGGTAAAGGAACTGAAGGCAAACCCCAACCGCCGGGCGAAGGGCACCGTCATCGAGGGCAGACTGGACAAGGGCAGAGGCCCCATCGCTACCCTGCTGGTGCAGAACGGTACCCTGCATACCGGGGACGTGATCATTGCAGGCACTGCTGTGGGCAGAGTCCGGGTCATGACCAACTTCCGGGGCAAGGTAGTCAAGAGCGCAGGCCCCTCTGTGCCGGTGGAGATCACCGGTCTGGCAGAAGTGCCCAGCGCCGGGGATATCTTCAATGCGGTTGCGGATGAGCGGCTGGCAAGAGAGCTGGTAGAGCAGAGAAAGCATGCGGCAAAGGAAGAACAGTTCAAGGCATACCACAAGGTGACGCTCGACAGCCTGTTCAGCCAGATCGCCGAGGGCGAGATCAAGGAGCTGCCCATCATCGTCAAGGCGGACGTACAGGGCTCCGTGGAGGCTGTGAAGCAGTCCCTGGAGAAGCTGTCCAATGACGAGGTGCGGGTCAAGGTGATCCACGGTGCGGTTGGCGCCGTATCCGAGGGCGATGTGATGCTGGCAAGTGCATCCAACGCCATCATCGTTGGCTTTAACGTGCGGCCGGATCCGGTTGCGGCGGAATCTGCTGCCCGGGACGGTGTGGACATCCGGCTGTACCGGATCATCTACGATGCCATCGAGGAGATCACCACTGCCATGAAGGGCATGCTGGCACCCAAGTTCCGGGAAGTGGAGCTGGGCCGTGCGGAAGTGCGCCAGGTTTACAAGATCTCCAACGTGGGTACCGTTGCCGGATGCTATGTACTCAGCGGCAAGCTGACCCGGAACTGCGAGATCCGGGTTGTGCGGGACGGCATCATCGTGGCGGACGACAAGATCGGCTCTCTGAAGCGGTTCAAGGACGATGCCAAGGAGGTCACCAGCGGCTATGAGTGCGGCGTGACCCTGGAGAAGTTTGCAGACGTGAAGACCGGAGATATTTTTGAAGCGTTTACCATGGAAGAATATCGGGAAGACTGATCGGGGGCACAAATTCCCGATCAAAGCAGGAGAAGGAGGAATCCATATGGAAATCAGCCGTATGAGCAATAGTGACATGATCCAATACTGCAATGAAGCGCTTGCATGGGAGGAACTGGGCCCGGTGGACATTCATTTCTTCGAGTCCGTCAAGCGGATCGTCACCGGCGAGTGCAAGGTGGATGAGCCGGAGGATATTTTCGATGAGGAAGGCTTTTTCACCGAACAGAAGGAAACCGAAAATTATTACAATCCCGGCGGGGAGGACTTCATCCACGTCTGAGGCTCCCCTGCCGGATGTTCCGGAAAGGAGGCGTACTGCCGGCGCAGCGCCGGGGTACTATTGATACTATGGCTAGTTATAAATCTGACCGGCTTGCAGAGGACGTAAAACGGGAGCTGACCGCCATTCTGCGGGAGCTGAAGGATCCCCGGATCGGACAGATGCTCAGCATCGTCCGGGTGGATCTGTCCAACGATCTGTCCCACTGCAAGGTGTATGTATCCAGCTTTGAGGGACTGGCGGTGGCGCAGCAGTCCGTAGAGGGACTGCGCAGCGCCGAGGGCTTTATCCGGCGGGAGCTGTTCCACCGGCTGAAGATGCGCAAGGCGCCTGCCATGCATTTCGTGGCGGATGATTCCATCGCCCACGCCGCCGAGATCAACCAGAAGCTGCGGGATCTGGAAGGATAACCGGGAAAGGGAAACAGGTATGCGGATAGAGATCGCCCAGGCGGCAGAATGCCTGAAACAGTGCGAGGATGTGTATATCCTCATTCATCAGAGTCCGGACGGGGACTGCGTGGGGGCAGGGTTTGCCCTGATGCAGCTGCTGCATGCCATGGGCAAGCGGGCAAAGGTGCTGTGTCCCGAGCCGATTCCGGCACGGTACGGCTTCCTCACTGCCCCGGACAGCGGTGAATTCCCGGCAAAGTATGTGATCGGGGTGGATGTGGCGGATCTGCAGCTTCTTGGGAATCTGCGGAGCACCTATGAGGGGCATGTGGATCTTTGCATCGACCACCACATTTCCAATACGGACTATGCAGACCGGGTCTGTGTGGATCCGGATGCTTCTGCTGCCTGCCAGGTGCTGTACGAGATCATCCAGGCACTGGGCATACCTCTGACCGATTCCATGGCAGCCTGCATCTACACCGGCATCGCCACGGATACGGGCTGCTTCAAGTACGAAAACGCCACTGCCCGTGCCCACGAGATCGTGGCAAAGCTCAAGCGGGAGCATGCGCTCCCCTACGCCCGGATCAACCGGAATATGTTTGACGTCAAGAGCCTGGGCAGGCTGAAAATGGAGCGTGCGGTCATGGAGATCATGGAATTTTACCTGGACGGCCGCTGCACCATGATCTGCGTCACCCAGGATATTCTCCGGCAGATGCAGGTGGAGGAGGCAGAGCTGGACGGCATTGCCGGACTCCCCCTCCAGGTAGAAGGCGTGGAGGTGGGCGTGACCCTCAAGGAAAAGGAGCCGGGCTTTTACAAGATCTCCATGCGCTCGGCGGATCGTGCCAACGTGTCCCGGATCTGTGGACAGTTGGGGGGCGGCGGTCATGTGAAGGCGGCAGGCTGCGCCCTCCGGGGTACTCTGTCCCAGGTGAAGGAGATCCTGGTGAGAGCCGTGGAGCAGGAGTTGGCACTGCTATGAACGGGATATTATGCATGTACAAGCCGGAGGGGTTCACCTCCTTCGACGTGATCGCCAAGCTGCGGGGCATTCTGCAGATGCGGCGGCTGGGGCATGCGGGCACCCTGGATCCTATGGCAACCGGGGTGCTGCCGGTGTTTGTGGGCGGAGCGACCCGTGCCTGTGACATCCTCCCCAACCAGGAGAAAAGCTATCTTGCCCGGTTTGCCCTGGGCTATGAAACCGATACCCAGGACAGCACCGGCACCGTCACCAACCGATATGACCGGCAGGTGACAAGGCAGCAGTTGCTGGAGCTCCTGCCCCGGTTTACGGGTCGAATCAGTCAGATCCCTCCCATGTACTCCGCCGTATCCGTGGACGGGCGGCGGCTGTATGAGCTTGCCCGGCAGGGGGTGGAGGTGGAGCGGAAGCCCCGCACCATTACCATGGACCGGCTGGAGCTGCGGCAGTTTGACGAAGCATCCCAGACCGGTGCCCTGTTTCTTGCATGCTCCAAGGGCACCTATGTACGCACCATTCTTCACGATCTGGGCAGGGCGCTGGGCTGCGGCGGCGTTATGACCGGACTGGAGCGTCAGTCCTCCTGCGGTCTGACCCTGGAGGACTGCGTGACCTTTGCCCAGGTGGAGGCTGCCCGGGACGCAGGGAGGCTTTCAGAGCTGCTGCTGCCCGTTGACCGGATGTTTGCGGCATACCCTGCCCTGCATCTGAATCCTGCCCAGAGCCGCATGTACCGGAACGGGGTCAAGCTGTCCCTGGATCGGCTCACCCTGCCGGAGCAGTCGGAGAAATACCGGATCTACGGGGATACGGGCTGCTTTTTCGGCATCGGCAGAACGGAGGAGGGCTTGCTCCGGGTGGACAAGAATCTGACCGCAGGAGAGGATGCATCGTGATCGTACTGACGCAGGGAAAAGCCCCCCGACCCACCGCTGTGGCACTGGGCTTGTTTGACGGGGTGCATCTGGGGCACCGGGCGGTGCTGCATGCCGCCGCCGCCCACAAGGCGGAGGGGCTTTTGCCGGCAGTGTTCACCTTTTCCGCCCCCTCCATATCCTACAAGCAGCATCGGCAGGTACAATTCCTGTATACGGACGCCCAGAAGCAGCAGTTGCTGGCGGCACAGGGCATGGAGCTGATCTACAGTCCCCTGTTCCCGGAGATCGCTCCTCTGACGGGGGAGGATTTTTCCGCACGGATCCTGCGGGATCTGCTCCGGGCACAGGTGGTAGTCTGCGGAGAGGATTTCCGCTTCGGAAAAAATGCCGCCTGGGGCACCGGGGAGCTGATCCGCCTGGGACAGTCCCACGGCTACCGGGTGGTGTGCATCCCGCCGGTGCAGCTAGAGGGGGAACGGGTCTCCTCCCGGCGGATCCGGCAGCTTCTGGCTGACGGACATCCGGAGGCGGCTGCCCGGCTTCTGGGAGGGGATTACCGGATCGGAGGCATTGTGGAGCACGGCAATCAGTTGGGCAGAACCATGGGCTTCCCCACCTTGAATCAGTTTTTTACCCCGGGGCAATGCACCCCCCGGTTCGGGGTCTATGCCTCGGCGGCATATCCGGAGGGCAGTCCCGTGCCGGCAGTGACCAATATCGGCATGCGCCCCACCATCGGGGATACCAGCTGTCCCATCGGGGAAACCTATATTCTGGATTGGGAGGGCACCCTGTACGGCAGGGACATACCCGTAGCCCTGAAGGCATTTCTGCGGCCGGAGCAGCGCTTTGACGGCATCGCCGCCCTGTCCCGGCAGCTTGCCAGGGACATTGCCGCTGCCCGGGACTATGGGGCAAAACATCAACAGGAGGAACAGCAATGAGCAAACGTGTACGCACCCGGTTCGCACCCAGCCCCACGGGCTATATGCACATCGGCAACCTGCGGACGGCTTTATACACTTACTTTATCGCAAGAAAGAACGGCGGAGATTTCATTCTCCGCATTGAGGATACAGACCAGGAGCGCTATGTGGAGGGTGCTGTAGACGTGATCTACCGGACCCTGCGGATGGCGGGGATCACCTGGGACGAGGGCCCGGACATCGGCGGCCCGGTGGGGCCCTATGTGCAGTCGGAGCGGATGGGCATGTTCAAGGACTATGCGCTGAAGCTGGTGGAGCAGGGGGACGCCTACTACTGCTTCTGCGACAAGGAACGGCTTGCAAGCCTGCATGAGGCGGATGGCGTGGGTGCCATGTATGACGGTCACTGCCGGAACCTGTCCCCGGAGGAGGTGCAGCAGAAGCTGGATGCGGGCGTGCCCTATGTGATCCGGCAGAAGATGCCCAAGGAGGGCACCACCACCTTCCACGATGAGATCTACGGGGATATTACCGTGGAGAACGCCTCCCTGGACGACCAGATCCTCATCAAGACCGACGGCATGCCCACCTACAATTTTGCCAACGTGGTGGACGATCATACCATGGGCATCACCCATGTGGTACGGGGCAACGAGTATCTGTCCAGCACCCCCAAGTACAATCTGCTGTACCAGGCGTTCGGCTGGGAGGTGCCCCATTATATCCACTGCGCCCCGGTGATGAAGGATGCCCACAACAAGCTGTCCAAGCGGAACGGAGACGCTTCCTTCGAGGATCTGATCGCCAAGGGCTTTCTGCCGGAGGCGGTGGTCAATTACATCGCCCTGCTGGGCTGGGCGCCCAAGGGGGAAAACGAGATCTATACCCTGCCGGAGCTGATCGCTGAATTTGACCTGTCCGGCATTTCCAAGGCACCTGCCATTTTCGATCCGCTGAAGCTGAAGGCCATCAATGCGGAGCATATCCGCCGGATGTCTCCGGCGCAGTTTGCGGAAAGCATCCGTCCCTATCTGGACAAGACCCTGACCCGCCGGGATTATGATCTTGCGGTGTTGGCGAAGGTGCTCCAGCCCCGGACGGAGCAGATGACGGACGTGATCGACCAGGTGGACTTTATCGACAGCCTGCCGGAGTACGACAACGCCATGTACTGCCACAAGAAGATGAAAACCACCGAGGAAAGCGCATTGCAGGCGCTGCGGATGGTTCTGCCGGTGCTGGAGGCTCTGCCGGAATGGACGGAGTCCGCCATTCATGACGCACTGATGGGGCTGGCAGCGGAGCAGGGGGTCAAGAACGGCTGGCTGCTGTGGCCGGTGCGCACGGCAGTGTCCGGCAAGCAGGTATCCCCCGGCGGCGGCGTGGAGCTTTGCGCCATTCTGGGCAGGGAGGACACCCTTGCCCGGATCCGGAAGGGCATCGAAAAGCTGGGGGGCTAAGGAAGCGCCTTAGTTTTCGCTGGCTTATCATAGAACCATCACAATGCACCGCTATACTGAAACGGTGCGATGTATTGACCGGCATCTGCCGGTCAGGATCAGGAGGTAACATAACATGATTGAGGTGAAAAACCTTACCAAGCGCTACGGAGACAAGCTGGCTGTCAACGACATCAGCTTTTCCGTAGAGGATGGGGAAATACTGGGCTTTCTGGGGCCAAACGGCGCAGGTAAATCCACCACCATGAACATGCTGACCGGGTATATTTCTTCCACCTCCGGCCAGGCGCTCATCAACGGGGTGGATATTCTGGAGGATCCCATCAAGGCAAAGGAAAACATCGGCTACCTGCCGGAGCTTCCGCCCCTGTACCAGGATATGACCGTCAAGGGCTATCTGAATTTCGTGTATGATCTGAAAAAATGCAAGATGCCCCGGAAGGCGCATCTGCGGGACGTGTGCGATCTGTGCAAGGTCACGGATGTGCAGGATCGGATCATCAAGCATCTGTCCAAGGGCTACCGGCAGCGTGTAGGCATGGCGCAGGCACTGGTGGGCAACCCCAAGGTGCTGATCCTGGATGAGCCTACGGTTGGTCTGGATCCCAAGCAGATCCTGGAGATCCGGACGCTGATCAAAAAGCTGGGGAAGAACCATACCGTCATTCTTTCCTCCCACATCCTGCCGGAGATCCAGGCGGTGTGCGACCGGATTATCATCATCAACAAGGGCGTGGTGGTTGCCGACGATACCACAGACAATCTGTCCAGGAATATCACCACCGACCATCGGCTGACCCTGCGGGTGGAGGGCAAAAAGGACGAGATCGTCAAGGCACTGCGGAATATCGAGGGCATCAAGTATGTCCGTGCAGATATGGAGCGGGAGCCGGGCGTGTTTGAATATGAGCTGGAGGCTGCTGCGGGTATGGATATCCGCCGGGAGGTCAACCGGATCCTCCGGGAGCATGACTGGCCCATTCTCATGATGCGTGCAAGCGACATGACCCTGGAGGATATCTTCCTGAAGATCACCATGGGGGATGCGGTTGCCATTCACACAAAACCGGCGGATGCCAAGACTTCTGAAGGGGGTGCCAGATAATGGGCGCAATTTACAGACGTGAGATCGGAGCGTTCTTCTCCTCCGGTATCGCATATATCTTTCTGGCAGTGTTCTATCTGTTCGCCGGCTACTTCTTCTATGCAAGCAGCCTGTACGGTGCTACCACCGACATGTCCGGCATGTTCTCCAGCCTGTTCATGGTCATCGTGTTCCTGATCCCGATTCTGACCATGCGGCTGTTCAGTGAGGAGCTGAAGCAGAAAACCGACCAGGGTCTGCTGACGGCGCCGGTTTCCCTGCCGGGGATCGTGCTTGGCAAGTACTTTGCGGCACTGACCCTGTACACCATCGGCATTGCCATCGTGATGCTGTACGGCATGATCCTCAGCTTCTTCGGAGAAGTGGCATGGGGCATCGTGTTCGCCAACTTCCTGGCTCTGTTCCTGCTGGGGGCTGCATTCATTGCGGTGGGTCTGTTCGTGTCTGCTCTGACGGAGAATCAGATCATCGCAGCGGTAGGCGGCTTTGTGGCACTGATGCTGCTGTACATGATCGATGTGGTTGCAAGCTATGTAAAGGTTGAGGCGGTTGCCCATGTGCTGACCTCCCTGTCCTTCTACACCAGATATTACGAATTCACCTGCGGTCTGTTCAATCTGCCCAGTGTGCTGTTTTACATCAGTACCGCAGTGATCTTCAATTTTCTGACCGTCCGCGTCTTTGAGCGCAGACGCTGGGCGTAAGGAGGGAATGCCGAAATGAGTAACGAGAAAAAGGATCTGGAGAAGCAGCAGGACACCAAGCCTGCAAAGGAATCCAAACAGGACGCCCCCAAGGATGCAAAGCCGGAACAGGCGAAAAAGCCTAAGAACCGGAAGAAGCTCAAGTATGGCGCCCTTGCCACCGGGATCACCGCCGTGTTCATTGCCGCAGTGGTGCTGGTGAACGTAGTGGTTTCCGTGGTTATGGACAGATACCCCTTGAAGGTGGATCTGACCAGCTCCAAGCTGTACGAGATTTCCCAGGACAGCATCGACTATGTGAAGAACCTGTCCAAGGACGTGAAGATCCTGGTGCTGGCAGAGGAAAGCTATTTTACCACCAACAATTATATGAAGATCGTGCCGGAGACCCTGGACAAATACCGTCAGAACTCCAACGGGCACATTTCCGTGGAATATTACAATATGGTCAACCATCCGGAGATCACCTCCGAGTACAAGCAGTACTACAGCGGTGAGTTCCAGGAGGGGGATGTGATCGTAGCCTGCGGAGACCGGGTGAAGGTGCTGGACTTCGGGGACATCATCCAGACCGAGCAGACCCCGGATTATACCACCTACACCTATAAGACCAGCTACACCTTTGTAGGGGAGCAGTCCCTGACCTCTGCGATCATGAGCGTGACCGACGCCAACCCCAAGAAGGTTGCGTTCGTCCAGACTGCCGGTACCAATTCCATCTATGCGGACACCAACAAGTATTCCGTTGCCGCCCTGCATGACCTGCTGGACAAGAACGGCTACGACATTACCGATGTGGATCTGTTGAACGACAACATTCTGCCGGCGGATTACGACCTGGTGGTGCTGCCGGCACCCTACAATGACCTGACAGAAGCCATGGTCACAAAGCTCAGCGATTTCCTGTACAACGAGGGCGGTCTGAACAAGGATATGTTCTACATTGCGGACGTGAAGCAGGGGAATACCCCCAACCTGGACGCATTCCTGGCAGAATGGGGCGTTTCTATGGGAGATGCCATCGTATATGAGGGCAATTCCTCCCAGGCACAGTACGTCAGCACCGCACTGGGTACGCTGACTGCGCCGAATGTGGTTATGGCGGAAAGTGACTATGGGGCACAGCTGAGCAATACCTCCCGTCCCATTGTAGCGCCTCTGGCACGGCCCATCCGGCTGTTGTTTGAGTCCAATACCGACCGGCAGACCCTGGCGCTGCTGCAAACCTCTGAAACCGCATTCCTGTATCCGCTGAATACCAAGCAGGATACCGCTTCCGATTCTACGGATGTGCCTGTCACCAGCCAGGAAGCCGCATCCACCACTGCCACCTCCTTTGACATTGAAAATGCGGAAAAGGGCGTGCAGAATCTGATGACCATTACCACCAAGTCCAACGCAGTCAACGAAGATGTGAACTCCAGCCAGCTGATGGTCATGTCCTCCTGCTCCATGCTGGACTACTATGTGGCACAGAGCGCATCCTATAACAATGCGGAATATGTGATTTCCGCCATCAACGTGATGGTAGGCAAGGAGAACGGCATTGTCATCGCCAACAAGGCGCTGGAGCAGACCAATATCACCATTACCGAGGGACAGCTCAGCGGTCTGCGGACGCTGGTGATCGTGGTGATCCCGCTGATCGTGGTGGTCATCGGACTGGTTGTATTTGTAAGGAGAAGAAATCGATGAACAAAACTGCCAAGGGCATTCTCATCGGCGCCGGAGTTCTGGTGCTGCTGTCCGGCGCATTGGTTGCGCTGAAGCTGACTGCGCCGGATTCCGGTACCGCTTCCGGCAGTAGTCTCAGCTCCCAGGAGGATCATTCCACCCTGTTGTGGGAGCTGGACGAAAAGGATATCAAAAGCGTTGCCGTAACCTTCGGCACCGACAGCTATACGATCCTGCCTGAGGCTCCTACCCAGGACGACGATGGGAATACAGTGTACAACTACACCCTGGAAAACACCACAGGACTGAATGTGGATACAGTGCTGCTGCGGACGGTGGCGTCCCGGGCGGTTGCCGTCACTGCCGTGAATACGGTGGAGGAGCATACCTCCGATCTTGCCCAGTACGGGCTTGATAAGCCCCGTGCCACGGTGACGCTGACCATGCAGGACGGCACGGTGAAGGCATTCTTCATCGGCAACGCCTCCCCCCTGAGCAGTCAGACCTATTTTGCCCTCAAGGGGGAGGATACGGTGTATACTGTGGCAAGCGATAAGCTGTCACCCTTCCTGAAGGGTGAGGGAGAGTATCTGAGCAAGGAGATCGTGCCGGAGCGTGCGGAGGATGATAACACCATTCTGGAGGAGATTCTGATCCAGCGCAAGGATCTGGACTATGACATCCGGCTGAAATACGACAGCTTCTATGCAAACGTAGAAAACGGCGGCACCACCGCCACCCACATTATGACCCAGCCGGTGCCCTGCAACGTGAACCCGGACAGAGGCTCCAAGATTACCGTGGGCATGTACGGTCTGACTGCCAGCGGCGTGGTGAAGGTGCATCCCACCCAAGCGGATCTGGAAGCCTACGGGCTGGAGGATCCCTTCTGCACCATGACTGTCACCACGGATGCCGGCGTGATCCAGACGCTGAAGATCGGCAAGTCCTTTCAGCTTGAAGGGGACGATACCGTATATTATTACGGTTATTATGACGGGGTGGACGTGGCATACAGCTTTTCCGCAGAAACTGCGCCTTGTATTTCCGTACAGCCCCGGGACATTTCCTCCGGGCTGGTGTTCACCACCTATGTATGGGATATCGGCAAGCTGACGGTAACGGCAAAGGATCGGGAAACCATGACCTTCACCGGCTCCGGTACCTCCAAGGATGATTACCAGGTACAGCTGAACGGCAAGGAGGCAGATCCGGAGCGTTTCCGGAAGTTCTATGTATTCCTGCTGAAAACCGCCGCAGAGGATCTTTGCCTCAACGGGGAAACGGTGCAGGGAGATCCTCTGGCGACCATCACCCTGGAGCGGCAGGACGGGAAAAAGACCCAGACCGTTTCCTTCTACGAAGCGGAGGGCAGAAAGGTCTACATTGAGGTGGACGGGGTATGCGCCTTTATGTGCCGCCGGAGCTTTGTGGACACACTGTTCAAGAACATGGATCTGTACGATACGGATCAAGATTTTATTCTCAACTGGTAAGGAATCCGACAGATTTCGCAGCACTGCTGTGGTATCCTGGAAGATGCCGCATGACCGGCATTGAAACAACGAGGGGGCAAGTGTTATGAGTTTTTTCACCTACAAGGGCTATCCGCTGGTGCGCAAGGACAAGGAGCTGTACTTCGGGAATATGTACGACGAGTATGTGGTCTGGATGCAGATCCAGGAAACCCGGAAGCTGCAGGATCTGGACGTGGCGTCCAAGATCAAAATCTATCTGATGCGCACGGATGAAAAGCTGAATCCTATGGAGGCTATTGTAAAAACCGGGGAACGGGAGAGCCTGTACGATGCACTGGATCTGGCAAAGGCATGGCTGGATCGGGCAGAGCGGGAAACAGCTTGATAAAAGCCGCTCTGCACAGACTGCGGAGGGCTGCCGATGAAGCCGCAGGGCGAATCCTGCGGCTTTTTTGGGAGAGGGGAAATTTTTTCGGAAAACCCCTAGCATTTTTGGAATGGGTATGGTATAATAGTTATAAGTCCGGACAGCTGTGCTATGCATATGGGTCCGGGGAATAGATGCCGGAAGGCATCAAAAAAGTATGGAGGTATTTACCAATGGCAAACAAATGGGTCTACATGTTTAGCGAAGGCGACATGACCATGCGCAACCTGCTCGGCGGCAAGGGTGCAAACCTGGCTGAGATGACCAGCATCGGTCTTCCGGTACCGCAGGGCTTCACTATCACAACTGAGGCTTGTACACAGTATTACGAAGACGGACGCAAGATCAACGACGAGATCATGGCACAGGCTATGGAAGGCGTCAAGAAGATGGAAGAGATCAACGGCAAGAAGTTCGGCGATCTGAAGAATCCGCTTCTGGTTTCCGTTCGTTCCGGCGCGCGTGCATCCATGCCCGGCATGATGGACACCATCCTGAACCTGGGTCTGAACGACGACGTTGTTGACGCTATGATCAAGGGCAACCCGGATCCGGCGTTTGAGCGTTTTGTATATGACTCCTACAGACGTTTCATCCAGATGTTCTCCGACGTTGTTATGGAAGTCGGCAAGAAGTACTTCGAGCAGCTCATCGACAAGATGAAGGCTGAAAAGGGCGTTCAGTTCGACGTAGATCTGACCGCACAGGATCTCAAGACCCTGGCTGAGCAGTTCAAGGCAGAGTACAAGCAGCAACTGGGTACTGACTTCCCCTCTGACCCGGTTGAGCAACTGAAGCTCGCAATCGAGGCTGTATTCCGTTCCTGGGACAACCCGAGAGCAAACGTATACCGTCGTGACAACGATATCCCCTACTCCTGGGGTACTGCAGTAAACGTAATGCCCATGGTATTCGGCAACCTGAACAACGAGTCCGGTACCGGCGTTGCATTTACCCGTGATCCTGCAACCGGCGAAAAGAAGCTGATGGGTGAGTTCCTCATCAACGCACAGGGCGAGGACGTTGTAGCCGGCGTTCGTACTCCTATGCCTATCGCAAAGATGGAGCAGGAGTTCCCGGAGGCTTACGCTGAATTCATCAAGGTTTGCGAAACTCTGGAAGATCACTACCGTGACATGCAGGATATGGAGTTCACCGTTGAGAACAAGAAGCTGTACATGCTCCAGTGCCGGAACGGTAAGAGAACTGCACAGGCTGCTCTGAAGATCGCTTGCGACCTGGTTGACGAGGGTATGATCGATGAGAAGAAGGCTGTTCTGATGATCGATCCCAGAAACCTGGATACCCTGCTGCACCCCCAGTTCGATGCAAAGGCTCTGAAGGCTGCTACTCCCATCGGCAAGGGTCTGGGTGCATCCCCCGGCGCTGCTTGCGGTAAGGTTGTATTTACTGCTGACGACGCTGAGGCTTGGAACGCAAAGGGCGAAAAGGTGGTTCTGGTTCGTCTGGAGACCTCTCCTGAGGATATCACCGGTATGAAGGCTTCCCAGGGCATCCTGACCGTTCGTGGCGGTATGACCTCTCACGCAGCCGTAGTTGCTCGTGGTATGGGTACCTGCTGTGTATCCGGCTGCGGCGACATCAAGATGGATGAAGAGAACAAGAAGTTCGAGCTGGCTGGCAAGACCTTCAAGGAAGGCGACTTTATCTCCATCGACGGCTCCACCGGTAACATCTACGACGGCATCATCCCCACTGTGGACGCTACCATTGCTGGTGAGTTCGGCAGAATCATGGGCTGGGCTGATAAGTACAGAGTGCTGAAGGTTCGCACCAATGCGGATACTCCTACAGACGCAAAGAAGGCAAGAGAGCTGGGCGCTGAGGGTATCGGTCTGTGCCGTACTGAGCACATGTTCTTCGAGCCTTCCAGAATTGCTGCATTCCGTGAAATGATCTGCTCCGATACTGTTGAGGAGAGAGAAGCTGCTCTGGCTAAGATCGAGCCCATGCAGCAGGCTGACTTCGAGGCTCTGTACGAGGCTCTGGAGGGCAACCCGGTTACCATTCGTTTCCTGGATCCCCCGCTTCACGAATTCGTACCCACCGACGAAGCTGACATCAAGGCACTGGCTGACGCACAGGGCAAGTCTGTTGAGACCATCAAGGCTATCATCGCTTCCCTGCACGAGTTCAACCCCATGATGGGTCACCGTGGCTGCCGTCTGGCTGTAACCTATCCGGAGATTGCAAAGATGCAGACAAGAGCTGTCATCAAGGCTGCAATCAACGTGAAGAAGGCTCATCCGGACTGGACTATCGTTCCGGAGATCATGATCCCGCTGGTTGGCGAGGTGAAGGAGCTCAAGTTTGTAAAGGATATCGTGGTTGCAGTTGCTGACGAGGAGATCGCAAAGGCTGGCGCTGACCTGAAGTACGAGGTTGGTACCATGATCGAGATCCCGAGAGCTGCTCTGACTGCTGATGAGATCGCAAAGGAAGCTGAGTTCTTCTGCTTCGGTACAAACGATCTGACCCAGATGACCTACGGCTTCTCCAGAGACGATGCAGGCAAGTTCCTGAACGCTTACTACGACGCTAAGATCTTCGAGAACGATCCCTTTGCAAAGCTGGATCAGGTTGGCGTTGGCAAGCTGATGGAAATGGCTATCAAGCTGGGCAAGCAGACCCGTCCCGACATGCACGTTGGTATCTGCGGCGAGCACGGCGGCGATCCCACATCTGTTGAGTTCTGCCACAAGCTGGGTCTGACCTATGTATCCTGCTCTCCGTTCCGTGTTCCGATTGCTAGACTGGCTGCAGCACAGGCTGCACTGCGCTAAGTCACAGTAGCTTTGCATTAAGCTTGGAACACCTCTAAAAACATCAAACGGTCACATTCCCCATCGGGAGTGTGACCGTTATTTTTGCTCAGTTCAAGCTAAATTCATCGTAAATCAAGTCGCTGGTTACACTATGAAATGGAACCATACGCAATCGCTTGGGCGGGATAAACCGAAAAGAACGTCCGTTTATATTCCAATCAAGCTCCAGCCTTCCCGATTCCATTCAAATCCCCCTGTGTCTTTCCAGAGCAAAGATGGTTTCCTGCAATCCTTGCAAAAACCGCCCCGCATGCGCACCGTCCATCTGGGTGTGGTGGAACTGAAACGACAGCTTCAGCGTCGTCCGGAAAAGCCCCCTGTGATATTTGCCCCAGATGATGAACGGGTTGTTGAAAATGCCGCTGTTCATGCCGACAGCCCCGTCGATTTCGGTATCCACAATGGCGGATGTACCGATCACCATGCTGTCTGTCAGATCGTGATTTTCGCAGCGTTCCGCCACCTGGCATGTCAGGCGCAGATAGTCAACGTTGAACCCGGCAAGACTGTCCGAGAAGGGCACATCGCAGGAGCTGACCTGACCGGTCTTGTTTTTCACAATGGTATTGACCGCAAGGCTGTCATATTGCAGCAGTTCGCATCCCACCGGGAGCAGATAAAACTCTCTGACCTGGCTTGCTGCCTTGCCGATGCACCAACAAAGGAGCATATTGAACTTATAGCCCCGTTTGCGACTGAGCCGGATCAGCGGCGTAACATCCATCGTCTTGAAAAAAGTCACCATAGGGTTCGGTGCATGCATCCAGAGGTCAAATGCTGATGCACGGGTGGTTAATTTCGGATCGATCACAGTCGGTTTCATTCTGCACGCTCCAAAGCTGCAAGATCTCCCGATTGAATCGCAGAGATATTACGCTTTATTTTTTTCTCGTTCCAATCCCACCAGCGCAGGGCTTCCAGTTTCTCGATGGTTGCATCGTCAAAGCGCTTCCGGATGGGTTTTGCGGGAACGCCACCCACAATGGTGTAGGGTGGCACATCCTTTGTTACTACAGCATGCGTACCGATGATTGCACCGTCACCGATTTTTACGCCCGGCATAATGACTGCCTCATAGCCGATCCACACATCGTTGCCGATTATAGTGTCGCCCTTGTTGTCCCATGCGGCACAGATGTTTTTCGCATCCAGATCCCACTCGTCAAAGAACAGGGGAAAGGTGTAGGTAGACAGGGACTGCATGGAATGGTTCCCACTGGTAAACAGAAATTTTGCGCCGCAGGCGATGGAGCAGAATTTTCCGATTTTCAGTTTGTCCCCGTTGACAGGGTAGTGATACAGCACATTGTTCTTCTCAAAATCACAGGGATCGTGGACGAAGTCGTTGTAGATCGTATAGTCGCCGACTTCGATATTTGGCTTTGTAATCACGTCCTTCAGATACACGATCTGCTTATCGTGGGGACGGGGGTAGACTTTGTTTTTCATTTTGTGTGCCTCCTGTTCAGAACAATTGCCCCGGCAGCTTCAGCTTTTCCTTCTTCGGAAATGTGGCTTCAAACTGTTCAAAGGCTTCCGGATTCTTCTCACAGACAAAATAGCCCTCCGGATCCTTGTAGGTGCCGGAAATGCCCTCCAAAAATCCCGGGGTCAGCTCCTTGATGAGAAAATAATCTGCCTCCGGGTCATCGGCATAGCGCACGCCCTTGGTTTTAGCCGGCACGAAGCCGGACTTGCCGTAAAACAAAATGTTTCCGGTAATAGCCAGGGCACCTGCGCCCATTTCCCGAGCCTTTTCCATGGAATAGTCCAGCAGCTGCTTTCCGTAGCCTTGCCGCTTGTATGCGGGCGCAATGCCAATGGGGCCGAAGGTCATGATCGGCACCTTTCGCCCGTCGTCGCAATCAATTTCCGATCGCACATAGATGATCTGTCCGATCAGTTCGCCGTCCAGCTCCATCACAAGATCCAGCTCCGGCACAAACGCCGGGTCATTCCGATAGCAGTGCAGCACATAGTGCTCCATGCAGCCGGGGCGGTAGACATTCCAAAATGCCTCACGGGTCAGGTGCTCAACGGCTGTGTAATCGTCTTTGGTTTCAAGACGAATGGTAATATTCTTTTCTGACATGACTGATCTCCTTATTTCTGATTCATTTTTCATTCGAAAATTCTGTGCTTGAGCAGAAGCTCCATTTCTTCGGCTTACACGCTCCTCTGTGAACCGCCGCCATGCACCATACGAAAAAAGAGGCGAACATGGCTTTGAAGCATCTCCAAACATTCCGGTTCTCTTTCCGGCTGGCGGTCGCAGACGCCGATGAGCGTGATGACCGGGGCTACATACATCATGGCAAGCGCATCCGGATCTTCTGCCGCAATTTCGCCGGCTGCGATCAGAGCACGGAAAATACCGGCGTGATAGTGCAGGATGCGCTCCACATATCGTTTGGAGTAGAGTGCTGCCAACTCCGGCGAGCGGAATTGCTCAATGGTCATCATACGGCGAAAGCGGCTGATGGTATCATTGTGGAGAGAATACTCGAAGATTTGCCGCACCTTTTCAAACAGTGCATCCTCGGTGATCTCCGTGAAAACCGGAATATCCCTTTGCACATTCTGCACATGGATGTGAATCTTATCGGTATCTGCTTCATACTGCGCCGCCGTGGATTTCACAATGGCGTCAAAAATAGCCTGCTTACTTGGGAAGTGGTTATAAAGCGAGGGCGCTTTAATGCCCACCGCTTTTGCAATTTCACCTACGCTGACGGAATCATATCCCTGCGTAGAGAACAGTTCCAAAGCCTTATCCAAAATTCTCTGGGTTGTATCCTCCTGTTTCATGACCAAACCTCGCTAACTAATATTCGTTAGTTTTATTATAGTCATTTTTGGCGAAATGTCAAGCGGATACGCTTACATGATTTCCTGCACCGCAGCATGGCTATGGCTTGCGGCGGAAGCTGCACCTGTCCATCGGGACGGATCAACGAGTGGCATGAGAACATGCTCCTTCCTCCTCAGAGGATGATCCGTGCGATCTCCATGGTCACGATTTTCAGCATCGCACCGCCGGACATGACATAGAACCAGACCTGGCGTGCCTGCTGCGTCTTTGCAATGGGCGTGGCAATGGCGGCAACGATAATCAGAAATGCGCCAATGCAGCCCACGATGGTAGGAATGCTGATGAGGGGGAACAGTCCCGGTGCGCAGCTGCCATCGATGGTGTGCTGTATGGTCTTGTCCAGACCGTCCCGTGCCGATGCAAAGCAGCAGATCACAAGACCGAATACCAGCAGGATAACGCTCCGGCGTCCCCAATACTGTATATTTACACGGTGGAAGATGGAATAGCCGATAAATCCCAGCAGTGCCAGAATCATAAGCGTGGTCGCTGTTGTGACAGCATTTCCAAAATAAAGCTTCATAGTTCCTCAGCCTCCTTTCCGTATTGCAGAATGACCACTCTGCATGCATCGCAGCAGCAGGCAGGGACGCTGGTTCGTCCCCCCACCTTCAGCCCGGTGAGCTTCACAAAGCCTTCTGCATGCTTGGCATTTTCCAAGGCACCCGGCACTTCATTTGCAAAGCTGAACGCGCCGTCCTTGCTGCTGAACAAATAGCCCTTTCTCATTTCTTTTCCGCATTTCGGACACAGCATAATAAAACCCTCCAATTCTGATTACAGTGTGTTGTATATCCAGTACGGTATTTGCGTTTCCGCCGCCCGTCATCATGAAGCATCATGCTTCTTCGGCATAGGGTTTTTGTAATCGGATTCAATCTTGGCGATAAAGCGGTCAATATGTGCACACAGCATCGGCGCAACGCTTTCTTTTTCGTTTGCTCCATCGTAAACACTGTAAAGCAGGAACATGGGACCATAGAATTCCAGCGCCAGCTGCATAGCGGCATCATCGGAATCCGTCAGCTTTCGGAAAATCGCCGCCATGTACTTGGTGGACCCGGTTGCCAGATAATCGTGATAAAGCTGTGCGAGCTTTGGATCCCGGTATTGCTCCAGGGTCAGCATCTTGCGAAAATTCGAGGAGAACGGTTCTTTCGTCCAATGGTCAAACTGTGCCATGCTGTATGTGCGGATTTTTGCAATCGGCGTGTGCAGATAAGCCTCCGCAAAGCCGTCCGGCTCTGTTTCCGGCATTTCATATGCTTCGGCACGTTCATAGTCCATTTTATTCATCCGTTCCACAATGCTGTCCAAAATCTCCTGCTTGCTTGCGTAGTGCTTATACAAAGCGCCTTTGGTGATCCCCAGTTCCTTGGCAATGTCATGCATAGATGTTCCCAGATAACCGCTCTGCGCAAATAATGCAAGGGCGGTTTCCAGGATGCGTTCCTTTGTATCTCCTGCCATGATCTCACTCCTTGATTTGTAGTAACCGTTCGGTTACTTATATTATAGCAACCGAACGGTTACTTGTCAAGGGGCTTTTAAAAATTTCGGATATTTTTGCGCAACATTTTTTCTATGGAAAACAGAAAAGGAGAGGTGCACATGCTCCTCTCCTGGTTTATACCGTATCGCCCCAGGGCGTCACCCGACAAAGCAGGCTGCACCGGACGGTGACCCGGCTTTTGCCCCCCAGCGTGCAGGTGAACAGAGTCATGTCCCACTGACCGGCAAACATTTCTTCCATATCATAGCCGTCAATGATCTGGGTCTGGTCCACCTGGTAGATATATACCCTGCCGGACAGGTCGATGAACCGGATGATATCATCGCTGACCAGTTGCCCGATCCTGCCAAAGTGCCGGGAATAGTTGTGGGCGGCGATCAGCAGATCCCGGCTTTCCGCCGATCCCTTATACCGGCAGGGGGTCTTTTTCAATCCCTGCTTGCTCAGCTCCTGCCGCACCGGAAGTTCTACTCCCAGCGCCGGGATCTGCAGGACTCCGATGTATCGCTCCCCATCAATGACCAGGGATGCCTCCTCCTGTGCAGGATAGATTTCCATGGGCTTTGCCGGCTCCGTCACGCCGGATACCGGCTCTTCCAGAGCAGGCAGGCTACAGGAGGTGCGCAGCTGCGTCAGCACCTGTTCCGACTGTTCCTCCGCTGCCTGATCCGTATACAGGTTATACCCGGTGAGCCCTGCCCCCAGCAGGATGCACAGTGCCCCTGCCAGCATGCAGAGCCGTCCGGCTCGTTTGTGTTTCATGCTGTGCTCCTATCCATATACGGCAACGCCCCACAAAGCCTTGCTCCGTGGGGTGTTGATGCATTACGATCGCTTCTTCCGGGTGATCCACCAGCCCAGTGCCAGCAGTCCCAGTCCTCCCAGCACCAGCAGGGGAATGGGCCACCAGAGCTGTCCGGTCTGGGGCAGCTTGCCGGTATTGTTGGAGCCGGTGTTCCGACTGGTGGTCACTACCGTTGTACTGCCGGTGTTGGTGATGATGAATGCCTCTTTGTACGTCTTGCCGGATTTGACCTGCTGCTGAGTATAGCTGACGGTGCAATCCCCCGGCACCTGTTCCTCGATCACTGTCCAGCGGCTGGTATTGTCCAGCTTGCTCCAGGTATATTCCCAGTTGTTTGCATCGTTCAGGGTCTGGGTGTCATACAGTGTGCCGCCCCGGTACAGCCGCACCCGGATCTCCGGCGTCTTGTCCGCATTTACCCAGATTTTCTGCACGGTACGATCCGTTTGACTGTGATATTCCGCACCACTGATGAGCCGGATCTTCGGCACAATGGTTCTGTCCAGACTCCAGTCCGGATTGTCATACTGCCCGCCGTCTGCAATGCAAAGCAGTGTGGGTACGGACAGGTACATGCCGTTTTCATCCTTCAGCGGTTCCCCCAGCACCAGGTAATACCCGGGCTCCAGGTTTTCAGCAGTAACCGTGCCGTCGGAGGATGCAACAGCGGAAAAATCCGGTGTAATGCCGTAAGCCACTGCGTATGCTTCCAGGGTGGAGGCGGCAGTGCGGGCTCCATCCTCCGTGCTGAGATCCGGCTTCACCGGCAGTCCGGCAAAAGCACCGGTCAACTCCAGAGTATCCCCCTTGGGCACATCCGCCACCCGGAACACCTGCCAGTGCATGTCCGTAACGGGAATGTTTGCAGATTTACTGTCAATGGTCAGTCTGCCCTTTGCTGCTGCATGCACCCCGGTCATCCCGGCACACAGGAGCACCAGACTGCACAGCAGGGTGAATATCACCGCTGTCCGGATGGGTTTGATTCGTGTCATGCTTCTCACCAGCCTTTAGTTCTGTTTCCAGGCGCTGTTTCTGCGCTCTGGTTTTCTTTTCGTGTGCTTGCTGCAAGGTGCTGCCCAGCATGGAGCCGACAAACAGCAGCAGCATCAATGCGCCCCCCAGAATGGCAGCGATCATCCCCGGCTCCAACTGCACTGCGTCAGCGGATACCCGGACGTTCAGCTCCGGTGCGGCGTTTTCGATCCGTCTGCCCCGCACCAATAGTCGGTGGGTATTCACTCCGTAGGGGGTGCAGGTCAGCAGGGTGATGTAATCCTCCCCCTCCTGGATGGCAAGCCGGTTCACCGCCTGTGGCTCTACGATCTCGATTTTGTCCACCTGATAGGTCAGCACCTGGTTCAGAATGGTGACCGTGAACACATCCCCCACCACCAGCTTGTCCAGGTCGCTGAACAGCTTGGCTGAGGGCAGCCCCCGATGGGCGGATAGAATGGCGTGGGTGGATCTGCCCCCGATGGGCAACGTGGTGCCTTCCAGATGTCCCACCGCCACGTTCAGCACCTCCTCGCTGGTGCCGTGGTAAATGGGCAGCTGCACCTGGATCTGGGGGATGGTGATATACCCCATGATCCCGGAACCGGCAATGTTCAGCGCATCCGCATAGCCGGGTACATCCTGGTAGCTGTTCAGGGGAGCACCGGTGGCCTTGAGCCGCTGGTTGTAATCCTCTGCGGCCTGGAACATGGCGCTGTAATCCTCCTGGGACATGCTGTTCATGGTTTCGTCGTACCGGGCAATGGCGTAGCTTTGATGCTTGGTGTTCAAGTAATCGCTGACAGTCGGATAGAGCATCACGGAGAGTCCCACAAGAAAAAACAGGATGAGAATGAGCGTGGCGATCCAGCCGTGCTTTTTCTTTTTTGCTGTCTTCAACTTATGGAACACTCCCTAATGCTCACCCGCAGGGGATTCCTGCGGGCAAGCTTAGATTTTCACGGAGCAGCCTGACGCTGCGCCGGGTGGGTCGGATTATTCTTCGTCCTTCTTCATTCTCTTCTTGGTAATCAGTGCCACGCCGGAGCCGAGCACCAGAACGCCGCCCAGACCGTAGAAGATGGTGGTACCGATACCGCCGGTGGAGGGCAGTGTGGAGCCTTCCTTGTTGACGATATCGTTGTCCATATTCTTGCTGCCGGTCAGTGCCAGGTTGGCTGCTGTGCCGGATGCGCTCTCATTGTGGGCTGCCGCAATCACAATCTGCACATCAGCGCAGGTGTTGTAGCCGGTGGGTGTGGTGGTCTCACGGAGGGTGTATGTACCGGCATCCAGACCGATGATGTTAAATTTACCGTCAGCGGCGGACTTCATTTCCGCAGCGGCTTCGCCGGACTTGATGGGACGGTATGCATTCTTTGCTGTGTCAAAGATCAGACCGATTTCGGTGGTGCCTGCTGCATCGTAAAGCTTGAATCCGGCATCCTTCAGTTCATTGCCGGCGAGCGCTTCATTCTTGTACTTGGTGTTGTCCACGCCATAGGTGAATGCCCAAACGTAATCCTCCGGTGTTTTACCGGTCTTGCTTGTGCCGGTGCCGGTGGAATCCGGGTTGTTGGAGTATTCCAGGTATACCTTGTTGTTGTCGACATGATCCTTGTCTCCGTCGGTAACATCACTCTTGGAAACGATAGCGTTTTCGTTCAAGTGTGCGTTATACACAACCTCGACCACGATTTCCTTTTCGCCCCAGGTGATGCTGGAGGGAACCAAGGGCTTTACATCGTCAATGGTCAATTCCCAGGACAGACCTGCCTTATCGGCAGCGCCAGTAGCGGTTTCTGTATAAGCCGTAACGGGGTTGCCTGCAACGGTTACGCTGGCAATGCTGTCAAAGGTAACGCCTGCGCTCATGCTGTCGTGGAACACCAGTTTATATGCATCATATGCTTTGATCTGGTCATTTGCCGGAATTTTCGCAGTCAGCTTGAACTGGAACTGCTCGTTGATGGCATGATCCGCAGTTTCGCCCCAACCCTCTGCATCTGTGCTGTTGGTGTCCTTGTCTGCGGCTTCGTCCTGGATCTGCTTGTCCACTGTGGGTTTTGCAGTCTTGACGGCAACGTGTGCTTCTCCGGCAACCTGTACGATCCAAGCGGAGTTGGCATCATCTTTGTCGTCCAGGTTGGTGACGTCCTTCACAACGTAGTAGCCGTCCTCCAGCCCGTCGATTGTCAGATTGGGGCTGCTCGAAGAAACAGTTTTGCATGCGGTACCCAGCGTGATCATGCTGACAATGCTTCTTGCATCTGTACCGCTCATTGCGGATACAATGGCGTCGTCCACCTTTGCACCGGCTGTAACTGCTGCGCTGTTATATGCGGTAATGCCATCAGCCCAAACCAGATTGCTGAGCTTGCCGTTTACAAGATCGCCCTTGAAAATCTGGTATATTTCAAAATCATGCTGCTCCGCGCCGATGCCGGTGATTTCAATGGATGCGGCGGATGCGGTAAAGGGGACTGCTACCATAGCCATGGGAGCTACCATGCATGCTGCAAGTGCGATGGCTGCAAATTTACTGGACTTTTTCATAAGATCAATTCCTTTCTGAATTTGAATGTTTTGTTTGGATATGCTTGTTTATTCAATGCCCTTAGGCTGAGGAACGGAACTGTTTTTGCCTTCGCAGAACGAAGAGGCCTGCGGCGGCGGTCATCAGGGAAATGCCGATGAACCGATGGGCGAAGGTGCCGGAGCCGCCGGTGGAGGGCATCACAACGCCGGTGGCTTTGCTTGGGGTATTGCACACGGTGATGCTGCCGTCCTTGCCGGTGATGTACTTGTCGCCCGGACTGTTCTCGTACAGATAGCTTGCGTCATAGCCGCTGAAGTCCTTTTCCACCGCCCAATAGTAGTAGGGATTTCCGTCTGCATCTGTTGCGGGCAGGTTTTCAGCCGTTGCCGTCCAGCCGGTATCCTTCCGGATCTCCAGATTCTGCACCCAGGTGGGGGAGGAGGATCCTTTTGCCGCCAGAACCGGTTTGATGCTGTCCATGCCTTGTTGGGAAGTGGTGTTGAAGTATAGGAACACACTTTCCAATGTGCCAGTACCGTTATACCGATATATTATGAGTTTTGAACTAGTTGGCGGTGTCAGCTTTATATGGATCAATCCATCCGACTCCGCATCTGCAAACTGATATGATTTATAATTCGGGTGGATGTGAACCTGTCCATCTCCGCCGCTTGCAAGATCACTGATCTTCAAAGCGATTTCCGTGATGTTGGTGTAGTCAAATGCGGAAAGGTCAATTTCAGTACCGAATACTACATTGTCCAACTGAACGGTGTTCCCGCTTGGCGGACTCTTTCCGGTAGTAGTCACTGTTGCGGCAGCTGTTGTGGTGACTGCCGTGGTGGTGATCTTCATCTGATCCGGCACATCTGCCGGATTGGTGGAACGGTGGATCTCCACCACTACGGTGTCGCTGTCATGACTGTTGGTGGCAAGATCCGACCAGACCTTATGTATTCCGATCCGGATGCCCTGGGTGGTGGTTGCAGCCGCCGTGGTAGTGGTAGCCGGTGCGGTGGTAGTAGTGGTCTGCACGGTTGTGGTGGTAGTGATTTCTGTAGTTGTGGTGATTTCTGTAGTTGTGGTGGTTTGTGTGGTTGTGGTGGATTCGTCCGATGCAGTTGTGGTGGTAGTAGCTGTACCAGTGGTGGTTGTGGTTGTGACGACTGTCGTGTTGTTGGTGTTGGAAATCACAATCATACCGATGGTACTCAAACCGTTGCCGCTGTAGGATACGGTGTATCCATCCGGAACATCAAGCTCCTTGACGTAGTAGAAGTATCCCTTTTCTACATTTTCCCACTTATATGCCCAGTTGTTGGTGCTGTTTAAGGTAATAGGTTCGCCGCTCTTTTGTGCGTCCGTCAACTGGGACAGATCCTCCACGGCATCCTGGCTCTTGTAAAGCTGAACCCGGACATTGTCTCCCTCGTGGGATGTTCCCTCCGGATCACCTACCCACTGCTTTTCCACGGATACATCCATGGGCTTGGTGGATTTGAGCCCGTAGTAGGAATAGAAGTGAGCCTCGCCGCCGGTAAAGGCGTTCCTGGCAATGACATTGCCCTCAAAGTTACCGCCGGTGACGATGGAGCCATCCTCACGGCAATTGATTTGTACCGTTGCATTCGGAGCCACCAGATGCCCTGTTAGATGTTTAACGCTTACATCCGTTGCATCCGGGAAATTCCAGATCAGATTGGCACCGTCCAGGTTTGCCTCTCCTCCGTGGATCGCACCTGAAAGACCTTTAAACATATTAGAGGATTGCTGTTCGTTGACGGTAACGAATTTGTCGACATTGGAGTATTCAAAGGTGAAATAAGTGTCTGTCACATCGGGGATTGTAATTGTATAACCGTTTCTGGCCATTCCATCAACTATTTTTTCTGTTGTTGCACCGGTACTGCTCGTGAAGTTGATTAATCCGATCTGGTCGTAAATGTTTTTCGGGATTATGATATCCGTAGCCGTGACCGTGCTCACATCAATATCCAATTTCTTGCCAGACGTGTGATTATATGTCTGCGTCAGATCGGATGCCTGTACGACCCATACATGGGAGCCGGTTTCCGTTGCTTTCGCCTGTGACCACGCCCGGATGTTCTGAAAGGCTTGCGCAAAATCTATGTACGGATCAGTGACCTGCACATAGTTTGTTCCGAGGAATACATTGTCTTCCTTGGTTTGATAATAGAATGCAAGGTTCTCTTTGTCCGCCTCATCCAGATATGCGCCGCAGCTGTAATTATAAGCTTCTATAATATTCTTTGCGTAAGAGGGTGCCTTTGCGGCATCACCGCTGGCACTTTTACCGGTATAATCGTTTCCTACAGCCATCGCACCTACAACGTGGTTGTGGGTAGTCAGGTCGTTTTCTATAAACAGATTATAACTGGACAGAATGTTTTCGATGGTATATGCTTTGTCGTATTTGGGGTCTCCCCCTGTCATACTCACCGCCGGCATCATCAGTGCGGAGCAGACAAAAGAGATCACCAGCGCAGAGAGCATCAGGAATACGGCAAAGTAGCGTGCCTGATTCCGGTGTGTATGCAGGATCTCTGTGACCTGCTGTGATTGTTTGCGCATCCCTGTCACCTCCCTTTAATCCAGGGAACCCAGCCGCTCCAGGGGCCAGACCCGTAAAAAAACCTTTCCGATCACATATTCGTCCGCAATGCACCCCACCGCTGTGGTGCGGCTGTCCACCGAGGTTTCCCGGTTGTCCCCCATCACGAAGATCCTGTTGTCCGGCACTTGATAGGGGAAGTCGATGTCGCACTGCCCCAGGCTTTTTTTCGTGATGTAAGGCTCATCAAGCTGACTGCCGTTGACGAATACGTTGCCGCTGTCGTCGATTTCAATGGTGTCCCCGGCTGTGCCGATGACCCGCTTCAGCAGCACCTTGTTGTTGTAGTAAAATGCCACCAGATCCCCGGACTCAAACCGGCTGCTTTTGAGGCATACCACGATCTCCTTTGGATGCAGTGTTGGCTCCATGCTGGAGCCGGTGACCCGGAAGATGGGGAAGAACAGCATGGCTGCCAGCACCGCCACCGCCGCCACTACCAGCAGGGAGAAAACCGTCTGCCGGAAGATGCGCCGGCTGTTCTGCTTGCGCCGCAGCCGTTTCAGTTCTCCTTCAATCTGCCGGACAGTGAAGCCCCGGGCTTCATTCTGTTCCTGCATCGGTATCATCTCCCGCCTTTGGCACCTGTGGGTGTTCTGCCTGGATACTGTTCAGGTAATCCTCCGCCGCCTGCTGGGCAGCCTCAAACACCTTGTTCAGCTTCAGGGCGGCTTCTGCAATGCTGCCCGTCTGCTCCAGGGTGATCCGCCGATCCAGAAGCTTTTGGTTCAGTTCCTGGTTCTCCTGCCGGAGCTGGTCGATCTCCTCCTGCATTTGCAGCATCAGTTCCAGAAGCTCTGTGCGCCGGAGCTTTCTGAGTTCTTTTTGCTTCATACTCTGCTCCAATTTACTACGTGTATACTTTTTGGGGTTCTGTACGGCTATGAGGTTTCTGTTCTCAACCGTGATTATATTATAGCACTGTGCATCAAAAAATGCAATAGTACCGGCTATATTCGTGTGATTTTGTTACATTGCACAAAAATACGACAAAAACATTTATGGTTTCACTGCTTTTTTTCTGTGGTTGGTTGCAGTGAAGTACATAGATCACTTGGAATTATACAACAGAGAGTAATTTATTTATGAAATATGATCGGTGTTTCTAGTTGACAGAACCTTGCCAGCATGCTATCATAGAAAAAACCCGGCATGCGCCGGAGTAAGGAGGCTTGTACATGCACCACTGGACAGTACAGTACAATACATTGACGGCGGCGGAGTTTATCCGGCTCTGGGAAAGCGTGTGGGACGGCGCCCCCACCCGGGAGCAGGTGCAGCTTGCCCTGGCGCACACGTTATTCCGTGTGGCAGTGTATGACGGGGAACAGGTTATTGGCATGGCACGGATGCTGGGGGATCTGGGCATGAACTACTATATCAAGGATGTGGTGGTATTGCCCGCTTATCAGCGCCAGGGGGTGGGCAGACTGCTTCTGGAGGAACTGATGAAATATATCCGGGAAAACGGCGTGCCGGGGACGGATATTTTCGTGGAGCTTTGCGCCGTGCCGGATAAGATTCCCTTTTATGAACGGTTCGGCTTTACTTATAATGAAGCCAAGCGGCTTATGCGTATGTGCCATGTGGACTGACCGAACAGAAAAACACTGCCCAGAGCCGGAACGATGCTCTGTGCAGTGTTTTCTTATGTAAGCCGCCCGGCACACCGGGCAGCAGCTGTTTTACAGATTAGCCGCAAAAGGACTTGAGCAGCTCACACAGCTTTGTGAAAAACGCATTACACATGATTTCGCTCTCCTTGATTTATTTCCCCTGGGGGATTGAGTTTAGGCAACACCCCGCAAAGCATGCCCGGCGGCTGTGCGCAGCTTCTGTCGTACAAGCCTTGTGAGGTGTTGTCTATAGTATATCATACCGGTAGGAATTACGCAATGCAAAGCTTCTGGCAGGGATCCTGCCGTTCATTGGATCCATGCCGGAAACAAAAAGGGCGGACAGAAGCCTGTCCGCCGTGGGTGCGATTTATTGCTTTTCCTGTTGCCGCTTGTGCACCAGCGTATGGATGCCGAACCAGGTCAGTGCCCCCAGGGTGCCGGAGATGATGTCTCCCATGGTGTTGGTGTTGTCCCCCTGCATGTTGATGCCCAACAGGTTGTCGGCAGTGAACTCGTAGATCTCCCAGATGCCGGCACCGGCGATGGCGAAGAACATGGAGAACAGTCGGCACAGCAACGGTTCTGCCGGAGTATGCCGCCTCCCGGCAAGGGCGTGGATGAGGATCAGTCCTCCCTCCGCCAGGACGATGCCGCTGGTGTAGTGAACGAACTTATCGTAAAACCCCAGGTAGTGGTACAGGTTCAGTGCCGATCCCAGTACCGCCGCCAGCACCTCAAAGCCGAATGCCATGCAGTAGAACCGGAAGGGGAATCGCCATACCACCCCGGTCAGCAAAAAGACGGCGGCAAAGGAGCCGATGAGCTTTGCGCTGGTGGTTTCCAGCCCGGTGAGCCGGGTGATGACCGCTGCCAGAACCGTCAGCGCCAATACGATCAGAGAAACGGTCAGTTTTTTTCCGGTGTCCTGCTTTCGCATCAGATGCCTCCTGTTCTCTGGCGTCAGTGCTCCAGCAGCAGACGCTCGTCACAGTATTCACATTCCAGTGTAGTGCCCTCCCCCCGGAAGCTCTTGGGCAGATAGTGTTCCTGTTGGGTGATGCAGCTGGGATTTTTGCAGCATACGCCCTTGTGTACCTTGCCCTTGAGGAGTCGGGAGGGATTCTGGTTTTCCAGCATGGTCATGATCAGCGCCATGCGCACATACATGCCGTAGTGTGCCTGCTTGAAGTACATGGCACGGGGATCCTGATCCACCTCTACGGTGATCTCGTCCACCCGGGGCAGGGGATGCAGCACGATCATATCCGGACGGGCACGGCTCATTTTCTTGGCATCCAGCACATATGTATCCTTCTGGGCAAGGTATGCTTCCTCGCTGGTGAAGCGCTCCTGCTGGATCCGGGTCATGTACAGCACGTCCAGAGAGCCGATCACCTGGTCCAGGGAGCTGACCTCGGTAAAGGTGCCGCCGTTTGCCTTGATGATGTCCTTAACATAGAAGGGGAGCCGCAGCTCCGGGGTGGAGATCAGCACAAAGTGGTTGTTTTTGTAGCAGCTCAGCGCCTTGCACAGGGAGTGCACGGTTCTGCCGTTGAGCAGATCTCCGCACAGCCCCACGGTAAGTCCATCCAGTCTGCCCTTTTCCACCCGGAGGGTCAGCAGATCCGTCAGAGTCTGGGTGGGGTGGAGATGCCCCCCGTCACCGGCGTTGATGACCGGGCAGTCTGTGGTGAGAGCTGCTGCCTTTGCCGCCCCTGCCATAGGATGGCGGATGATGAGAATATCCGCATAGTTGCTGACGATCTTGGTGGTATCCTTCAGGCTTTCCCCTTTGGATACGGAGGAGGTGGCCGGATTGTCAAAGCCGATGATGCTGCCTCCCAGCCGGATCATGGCAGCCTGGAAGGACATCTGGGTTCGGGTGGAGGGCTCGTAGAACAGGGTTGCCATGACCTTTCCCACACAGGCATGGGTGTACCGCTGGGGATGCTCCTTGATATCCGCTCCCAGTGCCACGATCTGGTTCCACCAGGAAACCGGGTAATCGTTCAGGTCGATCAGATGCTGATAGCTTGCTTCCATAGGGATTCCTCTTTTCCATTCCCGCCGTACCTCCGGCACAGCAAATTTTATCTACAGGACGCTTGTCCCGTTGACCAGCATTGAAAAGCGCACATTCAGAAAGGTGCATGCACGCTTGCACAGGAGCATCCGCTCCAGGAAGATCTCGAAGTATTCCAGCACCGAGGACAGCTTGGTGTCGATTTGTAGATCCAGCAGCAGGGTGGATTTATCCGGGGAGAAGGTCAGGTCTGCATGCTCTACGGCGTAATTCACCCGGTCGTGGATATCAAAGGTGAGCAGATCTGCATTCCGCACCCGGCTCCGGCGCACGTCGGTTTTGTCTGCAATGATCAGCGCCGCAGAAATGGGGTCCAGGGGCTGGGCGGTGGCTTCATCGTGGTTGCCGATGGCGGATACAATGGAGCAGATCTCCTCCGCCGGCATACTCAGCTTATCCAGCAGACGGAACGCCATGACGGCACCGCTCTGGGCATGATCCGTCCGGTTGATCACGTTGCCGATATCATGCATGATCCCGGCGATCCGGGCAAGCTCCGCCGTCCGCTGGTCATAGCCCAGCTCTGTCAGGATCATGGCGGCAACCTCCGCCACCTTTTCCACATGGGGGAAGGAATGCTCCGTAAACCCCAGGCTTGCCAGAGCCTGATCCGCCCGGCGGATGTAGGTCATAATGTCCGGGTTTTGCTTGATGTATTTGTATGTGACAACGGTTGCCATGCTTACTCCTTCACGCCGTTTTCAAAGTATACCCCGTACCATACCAGGAACATGAACACCGTCCAGATCTTCCGGCTGTTGTCCGCCTTTCCGGCACGGTGATCCTCCAGCAGGGATACCAGCTTTTCTGTGTGGAAGAACTGCTCCGCCGCAGGGCTTGTAAAGCGATCCTTAACCAGATTGAAATAGGTATCCTCCTTGAGCCATACCCGGATGGGTACCGGGAAGCCCAGCTTCTTCTTGGCTGCGGTTTTGGCAGTCTGGGGAGGCGTATCCCGCTTTGCTGCCAGCCGCATCGCATACTTGGTGATATAGGGGGTGTGGGCGTCGGTGGATTCCGTGCGGGTCACCCGGTACCGGGTGGGGATCCGCTCTGCTACCCCCATGACCTCCTTATCCAGGAAGGGAACACGCAGCTCCAGGGAGTTTGCCATACTCATTTTGTCCGCCTTCAGCAGGATATCCCCGGTCATCCACAGGTGCAGATCCAGGTACTGCATCTTGGTCACATCGTCCTGATCCTTTACCTTGTCATAGAAGGGCTTGGTGATGACGGTGGGATCCGGTGCCTTTCCGGGCGCCTTCAGCAAAGCGCTCCGCTCTGCCGGGGTGAACATGTAGGCGTTGCCGATGAACCGCTCCTCCAGATCCTTGCCCTTGCGCACGAAGAAGTTGACCCCCCGCTTTGCGGGCAGCTTCCCGGCAATGGTGCCGATGCCCCGGCGCAGCCCTCTGGGCAGCTTGTCGTAGGCGGTGGAATTTGGCTCGCTGTATACGTTGTAGCCTCCGAAGATCTCATCCGCCCCTTCTCCGGACAGCACCACCTTCAACTGTCTGGATGCCAGTTCGCATACAAAATACAGTGCGATGGCTGCCGGATCCGCCAGGGGTTCATCCATATGGTACTGGATCTTGGGCAGCTTTGCCCAGTATTCCTCCGGAGTGATGACCTTGCTGTAGTTTTCCTTGCCGATGGCTTTGGAAAAATTCTTTGCCCAGCCGATCTCGTTGTAGCGTTCATCCTCCCCAAACCCAACGGTAAAGGTTTTGTCCACGTCCGCAATGGCTGCTACATAGCTGGAATCCACGCCGGAGGACAGGAAACTGCCCACCTCCACGTCTGCGATTTTATGCGCCTGGACGGAATTGTGGAAAATGTCGGAGATCTCGTTTACCCAGTCCTCCAGTTGGGGTTTGTTGTCCGCATCGAACTTGACCTCCCAGTAGCGCCTGGTGGTCAGCTTGCCGTTGGCGTAAGTAAAATAATGGGCAGCCGGCAATTTGTATACGTTCTTGAAAAAAGTCTCCTCTGTGGGGGAATACTGAAATGTCAGATAATTTTCGAGGGCTGTTTCGTTCAGCTCCTTTTTGAAGTGGGGATGCACCAGAAAGCTCTTGATTTCCGAGCCGAACAGGAAGCTTTCCCCCATGACAGCATAGTACAGGGGCTTGATGCCGAAAAAGTCCCGTGCCCCGAACAGTTCCTTTTTCACCGTGTCCCAGATCACGAAGCTGAACATGCCCCGCAGCCTGGGCAGCAGCTCCGGTCCGTATTCCTCGTAGCCGTGAATCAGCACCTCGGAATCGGTCTGGGTGCGGAACACATGCCCTGCCGCCAGCAGATCCTTCCGGATGTCCTGGTAGTTGTAGATCTCCCCGTTGAACACCAGCACCTTGGTGCGGTCCTCGTTGTAGATGGGCTGATCCCCCTGCTCGGTAATGTCGATGATGCTCAGCCGCCGGTGCCCCAGTGCAATGTCCCCATCCACATAGCGCCCTGCCGCATCCGGCCCCCGGTGACGGATCTGATCCATCATATCCTCAATGACCCGGTTGGAATTGTCAATGTGATTGGTAAACCCGGTGTATCCGCACATAGTTCGGCCTCCTAGCAGTTGAAAAAACGCGGGAAATCCCCGCATGGCTTGTTTTTGTTGGAATGCCGTCTTTGCGGCATCGTCTTTATTATACTATAATTAAGCGGCAATTGCAAGATTTATTCCGAAAACCCTTGCAAAATCCGACGGATTCCAGTATAATGAGAAGGATGAGGATCAGAAATGGGGTTGTGCATAGTGTGCACGGATGATTTTCGTCAGATTGCACAGAAATATCGTGAAAATACCCAGTATCTTTTTCTGGATTCTGTGTAGTTTCACAAGAATTTGGGGACAACCTCTTGTGTAGAATGAATCGATCGGGAGAAGGAATCAGGTATGGAAGGTTCGGGCAGAACGCCCCGGCGCCGGGGCAAGGAAACAGAGCATACGATTCACAATCGGAAGCGCAGGCCAAGGCTCCGGTTCCGGTTCGGGGTGATCGTGTTTATCTGGGTGGTGGTGTTTGCGTCCTGCTTCGGGCTGTATATGTTTGCCTGCAACCTGTTCGGAATGGATCCGGACCAGGAAAGCTCCGCCGACACCACCGAAGCCGCTTCGGACACCACCGAGTCTGCGCCGGAAACCACGGAGCCGGTCGCAACAGAGCCGGAAGCCACCGAGACGGAGCCTCCCGCCACCACTGCGCCGGCGGAGAACGTAAATCCCCTGCCGGAGCGGGACGCCAAGTCCGCCGACTACTTCGACGACTGCATCTTCGTGGGTGACTCCATTACCGTGGGTCTGTCCACCTATCAGTTTGTACCGGCAACCCGGGTCTATGCAACCATCGGACTGAATATTACCCGTGTGATGACGGAAACCGTGGCAACGGAATACGGCAAGATCCCGATCCTGGAGGGCATTGAACAGGCACAGCCCAAGTATGTGTATGTGATGCTGGGCAGCAACGGCATTGCATGGCTCTCCAACGAAACCATGCTCAAGCAGTACCACGAATTCACCTCCGCTGTACAGGAGGTTTCCCCGGATACGGAGATCGTCGTCATGTCCATTCCGCCGGTGACGGCAGGACGGGAGAATGCGTCCGAATCTCCCATCCAGAACTCGGACATCAACACCTATAACTCGGAGCTGCTGAAAATGGCGAACGAGTATGGGTATCACTATCTGGATATCAACACTGCCCTGAAGGGCAACGACGGCAAGCTGCCCGAGGCGGATGCCAGCAAGGACGGCATGCACTTCAACAAGGCGACCTACGAGGTTCTGGTAGACTATCTGTTGCGCCACACGCCTCTGTAGCACACAGACAGCGCCCGGCGGGTGCTGTGACAACTAGAAACAAGGAGAATGGATTATGTTATCAAAGAAAAAATGGATCGTACTCATCTGCGCAGCGGCACTGACCCTGTCTGCATGCACCGCATGCGGCGGCAGCGCCTCCTCCGGGGGCGGAAACAATACCTCCTCCACCGCACAGGCAAGCAAGACCCCAGCCCAGATCAGCAAGGAGGTCATGGACAGCGGCATTGAATTTCCCGAAATGATTGAGGTCAATGCGGATAATCTGAAGCTCCAGTACTCTCTGGAGGATGGAGATTTCCAGGAATTCGGCGTGTACTGGTCCGGCAATGCGGCATATGCGGATGAGGTCTGCGTGATCCTGGCAGCGGACGGCAAAGCTGACAAGGTGAAGGATGCGGTCAATCAGCGTCTGGAATCCCAGAAGACTGCCTTCAAGGATTATGTAAAGGAAGAATACGACCGGCTCTGCACCACCAGCGTCAGCACCAAGGGCAACTATGTGTACTGGGTGTGCACCAAGGACAACGCCAAGGCAAACGATATCATCACCAAGGCCATCGGCTGATCCCCAAGGCAAACGAAAGCGGCATCTCAGAACGTCTGAGATGCCGCTTTTAGCATAGCGCCAACACGAGCTAGTTCATCATATCCCTGAGGTAGCTGCACTCCTCGTTTTCATGACGGCTGGGGCGGGACATGAGCTTGCCCAGGGCATCCCGCACGTCACTGCCCTCAAAGAGCACATGGTATAGCTGCTCGGTGATGGGCATATCCACACCCATTTGCTGCGCCAGCTTGTATGCCACATGACAGCAGAAATAGCCCTCTACAGTGCCCACCTGCTTGACCGCATCCTCCGGCTTGACGCCCTCTCCGATGAGGATGCCTGCCCGGCGGTTCCGGCTGTGCATGCTGGTGCAGGTAACGATCAGATCTCCGATGCCTGCCAGGCCGGAGAAGGTGGCAGCTCTCGCCCCCATAGCCACTCCCAGCCGGGCGATCTCGTGGATGCCCCGGGTCATCAGGGCAGCCTTGGTGTTGTCCCCGTAGCCCAGACCATCGCAGATGCCGGCGCACAGGGCAATGATGTTTTTCAGAGCGCCTCCCAGCTCACAGCCTACGATATCGTCGTTTTCGTAGATCCGGAAGCACTGGTTGGACAGGGTCTCCTGCACATAAGCGGCGGCAGCGGCGCTTTTGGATGCTGCCACCACGGCGGTGGAAATGCACCGTCCCACTTCCTCGGCGTGGGAGGGGCCGGTCAGCACCACAATGGCTGCCTGGGGGATCTCCTCCGTGAGCACCTCGCTGAGCAGCTTCATGCTGCCCTCCTCCAGACCCTTGCCCGTGTTCACCACCACCATATCCGAGGTGATGTAGGGGGAAGCCTCCCGTGCCACGCTGCGCACAAAGGAGGAGGGAATGCCAAACAGCACCAGATCGCTGCCCCGGATGCATTCCAGGGAGGCGGACAGACCGATCTCCGGTGGGATCACCACTCCCGGCAGCTTCTGCACCTGTTCCCCGTTTTTGCGGATGTCATCCAGTTCCTTCTGGAACTTGGACCAGACCGTGATATGATGCCCGTGCTTGTGGAGCATGACAGCCAGACCGATGCCAAAGCCGCCGGATCCTAAAATCGTAATGTTAGCCATGCGTGTTCCCTCCTATGCTTTTTTACTGCGGAATGAAAACCGGTTTTCCGTGCCGTTGCGGAGCCGCTCAATGTTGCTGCGGTGCATGAAAATGACCTGGGCGGACATGATCGCCGACAGTACTACATACAGCACTGTATGTATCACAGAGGTGTGATAGACGAACAGGTGCAGCAGGCAGGTCACCACCGGGCAGAAGCTGGTGGCGATGATGGAACCGAGAGAAACGTATTTGCTGCGCCACAGCACCAGGGAAAAGATGCCGATCAGCACAGCAAATACGACGGGATCCACCACCAGAAAGATGGACACCCCTACCAGAACGCCCTTGCCGCCCCGGAAGCCGTAATACAGGGGGCGCACATGCCCCAGAATGGCGAAGATGCCGGCAATGTAGCCGATATAGGTGGTGTCAGCCCCGCTGGGGAAGGGGAGTCCTGCGCCCATCAGGCTGCACATGAGCCGGGCAAGCAGCACGGCGGCTACGCCCTTGAGCAGATCCCCTGCCAGTACCAGTCCTGCCATGCCCTTGCCGAAGCACCGGAGGGTATTGGTAAGCCCGGCGTTGTGACTGCCCAGCTCCCGGATATCCTGCCCCTTGATGAGCTTGGAAAAGAGAATGGCACTGTTGCAGCTACCCAGCAGATACGCCAGCAGGGCAGCCAGAAAGGTTGCCAGAATAAAGTGTCCCATGGTTATGATCGCTCCTCATCTGAAGGCGGTTCTGCATCGGTTTGCAGTGCCGCCGGAAATCACTGGTCTCCGCCGCCCCGTTCCCGGATCACGAACCGGATGGGTGTGCCGGTCAGCCCGAAGGTGGTGCGGATCTGGTTCTCGATATACCGCTGGTAGGAGAAGTGGAACAGATCCGCCCGGTTGACGAAGGTCACAAAGGTGGGGGGCTTGGTGGAGGCCTGGGTCATATAGTAGATCTTCAGCCGTCTGCCCTTGTCGGAGGGAGGCTGCACCCGGGTGGTGGCATATGCCAGCACATCGTTCAAAGTGCCGGTGGAGATCCGGATGGCGTTCTGATTTGCCACAAAGTGGATCATTTCAAACAGCTTGTTGACCCGCTGCCCGGTCTTGGCGGAAATGAACACAAAGGGCACATAGGACATGAAGCTGAAATCCTTCTCCAGCTTTTCCTGGAATTCCTTCATGGTGTTGGTGTCCTTTTCGATCAGATCCCACTTGTTTACGGCGATGATGGACGCCTTGCCCTGTTCGTGGGCGTAGCCAGCCACCTTGGAGTCCTGCTCGGTAAAGCCGGTCTGGGCGTCGATCATGATGATGCATACGTCCGCCCGATCCACTGCCATATAGGCACGGAGCACGCTGAAATGCTCCACCCGCTCGGTGATCCGGGACTTTTTCCGGATGCCGGCAGTGTCGATGAACACGAACTTGCCCTGCTCATTTTCCACCACGGTGTCCGTAGCGTCCCGGGTGGTGCCTGCGATATCGGACACGATCACCCGTTCCTCCCCGGCGATTTTGTTGATGAGGGAGGATTTCCCGGCATTGGGCTTGCCGATGACCGCCACCTTGATGGAATCGTCCTCCTCCACAGGCGTATCGTCCGCCGGAGAAAGCGCAAGGATACGGTCGAGAAGGTCTCCCGTCCCGGTACCGTGCAGAGAGGAAAGCGCGATCGGGTCCCCCTCAAAGCCCAGCTCATAGAACTCGTAATATTCCATCGGAAGCGCGCCGACGGAATCGATTTTGTTGACGCACAGGATGACCGGCTTGCCGCTTTTGATGAGCATCACCGCGATATCCCGGTCGCTTGCCGTCACGCCCGCATGCACGTCGCACATGAATACGATGACATCCGCCGTTTCGATGGCGATTTGCGCCTGCGTTTTCATTTTTTCCAGAATCACATCATTCGTTTTCGGTTCAATGCCTCCCGTATCAATGAGAACGATCGGCTTCCCGTTCCACTCCGTTTCGTAATAGATGCGGTCCCGGGTCACGCCCGGAACGTCCTCCACAATCGAAATCCGGGAGCCGGCAATTTTATTGAAAAGCGTGCTTTTGCCGACGTTCGGACGTCCGACAATCGCCGCCACGGTTTTTGCCATAGAATCGCACCTCCTTCTGTGCTATGACGGATTTCCCGCCACTTTATCAAAAAATTCGTACCCGTCGTTCGGGCACGGGACGACTTCGACGCCAAGCGCCTCTCCAAGCTCTCCTATGCTCATGCCGCAGAGAAAAAGGTCGCCCTCATGCCGCAGGGAATTCTCCGGAATAAAAAGCACCTCTCCAAGCGCCTTGCCATGAAGTTGCTCCAAAAGGTCTTTCCCCGTCAAAAGCCCCGCGACGGTAATGCTCTCGCCGAAATAATGATTGACGATCTGATATACATGGATGCGGACCCCGGGAAATATTTTTTCAATTCTGCCGCATAGCTCCCGAATCAACGGAAATGCGGCGCTGCCGGTCGCCACCGACACTTCCCTTTTGCGCCCGTCATCCTGCGCATCCGATACGGCGTCCTCGAACTCCTCCCGCATGGAGGCGATCATGCCGACGCCGTTTTCCAGCTGACGGAAATCCCCATAGAAGCCGGCATCCGGAATCGGGAGCCCCGCCGCAAGATACAGCTCATCCGCCGCATAGAAAATCCGCTCTCCATATGCGGAAAAACATCCCGCGGCAAAGGTCTCCACCTGCGCTACGACCGCCGCCGCCTCTTTTTCGGAAAAGGGCGTGAGCGGATAGAGCCCCTCACGGAATCTTGTCATGCCCGCCGGAACGACCGATACGCTTGTGACCGCCGGATACAGAGAGGCAAGGTCGTGCATGGTGCGCGTCAGCTCCTCCCCGTCGTTGACGCCGCGGCAAAGCACGATCTGGCAGTCCATTTCGATCCCCGCCGCGGCGAAGCGCTTCAGATAGGCAAGAGAGGTCCCCGCTCTCGGCTTCT
>ERZ827168.101-NODE-101-length-137214-cov-6.336405_pt1 | contig 137214 bp, 132 predicted proteins | sample MGYA00519868_ERZ827168 | MGnify/ENA primary metagenome ERZ827168 (study PRJEB31778, sample SAMEA3449271) | human gut metagenome | biome: human gut; feature: human-associated habitat; material: faeces | place: United Kingdom | collected 2010/2012 ... | reverse complement strand
GTTTGGGACGCTGTCCCAAACCCTGCCGAGGGACAAATCCCTCGGACTCCCCTCTTCGTTTCGCGGCGGTTTGAATCGACGTATATATCCATTTATCGCGAAGCGATAAATGAAAGGAGGGAAATCCAAGAACCTCAGGTTCTTGGTGGGGCGATTGGGGCAAAGTCCCAATCGCCCCTTTACCTAGAAAAAGGCGGCTTCCACAGGGAAGCCGCCCGTTGTGGGTGCGGAAATTACTGCGCAACCTTGAGCGCGGCGCGCGCGCCGTCGTAATCGGCGTCGGTCGCCACGGCATAGCCGGTGTGGCTGTACACGCTGAAGATTTCCTGGCCTTCCGGCGTGTTGATGACGTTGATCAGCGCCTGCTGCATCGCCGCGATGAACTCCGGATTGTAAACGTCCGCGTTCGCCTTGGTGATGGACACGGTGTCGTTGTAGATGCCCGGCGTCACGCCGATGACGTTCAGCTCATTCCAGATGGAATCGGTGCGGCCCATGCCGGCCTTGCCGGTCGGGTCAGCTTCGCCGGTGGGCAGAACCCAAGCGGCTTCGTAATCGTTGCGGCCGTCGGCGTAGCAGACGACGATATCAACCGCCTCGGCGGCAGCCTGAGCGAACGCATCGCCGTAGCCGGCCAGCGTGATGACGTTCGGCAGATCGGTGATCTTCTTGCCGTAGTGATCCTGCAGCCAGAGGGTCGGATAGATGTAACCGGCGGAAGAGGAATTCTTCAGCACAGCCCAGTTGGCCTTGGAGAGGTCATCCCAGGTGAGCTCCTCGCCCGCGTTGACCTTGGCGGCCAGCTCCTTGCCGTAAGCGGAAGGCGTGGCGTAGATCAGGGAGCGATAGAAGGTGACCTGCGGGCCGTTCTTGAGGGTCTTGTTGGCCTCGCCGTTCCAGGTCTTGGGATCCTCGCTGTCGTTGGAAAGACCCGCGCGGGTGGCGGTCAGGATGACGTCCACATCGTCGCTGAACAGCGCGTAGGTGCCGCCCGGCAGCCAGCCCAGATCGACGGTGCCGGCGGCCATGGCCTCGCCGGTCGCCTCGTAGTTGGTGCCGACGGTGATGTTGATATCCTTCACGTCGTAGCCCTGCTCGAGCAGCGCGGCCTTGAGCAGCTCCGGCAGATTCTTGGTGCCGGTGATGATCACGTCAGCGTCCTTGGAGGGGACGAACTGGAGTTCGAGGGTACGATCAATGGAAACAGTGTCGGCCATAGCGGAAATGGCGAAAACGCACATCAGCACGGCCAGGGCAAGGGTCAGGAGCTTTTTCATAGCTAAATCCTCCTTGATGTTTCGCGCGGTTTTTTGTTGACGCATACAGTATATCACAGGCGCTCAGATGAAGGAAGGGGAAAAACGGCAAAAGTTCGGATTTTTTTTCAAATTCTTAACGGAATGTAAACGGCACGTGAAGCAAATTATGCAAAATGTAAAAATCAGCGCATAAAAACCGCATGTATCGGAAAACCGACGCCGCCCGGTTGCGAAACGGGAACAAAAAAGCTATAATAAAAATTCGGAAAAAACGAAGCGGGGAATGGACAACGATGAAAAAGGAAAACGACCTTGGCCGGGATGAGATCGGCGCGCTGGTCTGGCGCACGGCGCTGCCGAGCATGCTGGCGCAGTTTGTGAGCGTGCTGTACAGCATTGTGGATAGGATGTACATCGGCCACATCGCGGGTGTGGGCGAAACGGCGCTGGCGGGCGTGGGCGTCTGCGGCCCGGTGGTCACGATGGTCGGCTCGGCGGCGGTGTGGATTTCGTGGGGCGCGTCCCCGCTGATGGGCATCCGCATGGGCGAGGGCAGGCCGGGGGAGGCGAGGCGCATCCTGCGGACGGGGTTTTGCATGCTGCTGGCGTTTTCACTGGCGATGATGGCGCTGGTCATCCCGCTGCGCGAGCCGATGCTGCGCTTCTTCGGCGCGAGCGACGCGACCTATCCCTATGCGGACGCTTATTTCACCGTGTACCTGACGGGCACGGTCTTTGCGCTGCTGGCGGCGGGGCTGAACCAGATGATTATCGCGCAGGGCTTCGCCGCGCAGGCGATGCGGCTGGTGGTGCTCGGCGCGGCACTGAACATCGCGCTCGACCCGGTGTTCATCTTCGCGCTGAACATGGGGGTTCGCGGGGCGGCGCTGGCGACGGTACTCTCCCAAATGGCGAGCGCGGCAGGCGCGGTGATCTTCCTGCGCGGCAGGCGGGCGGCGATTCGGCTGGAGCGCGGCGGCCTGAGCCTTCCGGCGGCGCGAAAGATTCTGACGCTCGGCTTTACGCCGTTCGCCATCATCGCCATCGACAACGTGATGCTCATCGCCATGAACGCGGTGTTGCAGCGCTACGGCGGCGCGCTGGAGGGCGACAGGCTTGTGACCTGCGCGGTGATCGCCCAGAGCTTCATGCTGGTGATGACGATGCCGCTGGGCGGCATTTCCGGCGGCACGCAGTCCATCCTCTCGTATAATTACGGCGCGCGGCAGTTTGGGCGCGTTCGGGACGCGCAGAAAAAGATCTTCCGGCTGTGCATGGGCTTCACGGCGATCATGTTCGTGCTGGCGCGCGCCGCGGGGCCGCTGTTCGTGCGCCTGTTCACGAAGGACGCGCAGGTGGCTGAAATCTCCGCGTGGGCGATTCGCGTGTGCACGCTGGCGGCGATTCCGCTGGGCGCGCAATATGAAATCGTGGACGGCTTCACGGCGCTGGGGCAGGTCAGGCTCTCGTTCCCGCTGTCCTTCTTCCGCAAGGCCGTGTATTTTGCGGCGCTGTTCATCCTGCCCGCGTGCTTCGGCGCGAGGGCGGCGTTTTATGCCGAACCGGTCAGCGACGTTCTTGGCCCGCTGGCCTCGGCGATTGTGTATAAGCTCTGCATCGGCCCCGTGCTCAGCGACGGCCATGCCCGCGTTTGACGAACCACCAAGGAGGAAAAACCATGAATATTCCCGCTTTTTTGACGGAAAGACTCACGGCGCAGTATGGCGAGGAGACGGCGCGGCGCATTGCGGCGGGCTTTGAGGCCGGGCGGAAGACCACCCTGCGCGTCAATCGCCTGAAGGCCGAGCCCGCGCAGATTGCGGCCGCGCTTGCGGACGCGGGCATTTCGGCGCGGCGCGTGCCCTGGAGCGAGGATGCGCTGGTGCTCGAAGGCGCGGGCGAGGCCGCGGTGGCCGCCCTGCCGATGTTTGAAAACGGCGAAATCTACATGCAGAGCCTCTCGTCGATGATTCCGCCGCTCGTGCTGGGCGCGCAGGCCGGGGAGAACGTGCTCGATATGGCGGCCGCGCCGGGCGGAAAGACGACGCAGATCGCCGCGCTGACCGGGGGCGGCGCGCTGATTACGGCCTGCGAGCGCAACAAGATGCGCGCCGAACGGCTTGAATACAACGTGAAAAAACAGGGCGCCAGCCGCGTCACCGTGATGAACATGGACGCGCGCCAGCTCGATGATTTCTTTGCGTTCGACCGGGTGCTGCTCGATGCGCCTTGCAGCGGCAGCGGCACGGTGACAGAGGGCTCGCGCGGGCAATTTTCAAGGGAATACCTCGACAGAACGGTGAAGATGCAGAAAACGCTGCTGGATAAGGCGATTCGGCTGCTCAAGCCCGGCCATGAGCTGGTGTATTCCACCTGCTCCGTGCTCAGGGAGGAGAACGAGGAGGTCGTCGCCGCGGCGCTCAAAAAGGGCGGCGTTCAGCTCGTGCCGATTGACACGGCGGCGTTTGACGGCGTTCCGCTTCTGCCGACGGATATGCCCGGCGTGATGTGTGTCTGTCCGGATGAATGGTACGAAGGATTCTTTGTAGCGAAGATGAAAAAGAACGCCAACACAAAGAAGTGAGGCGCTCTGTCGATCGATAACGGGCGCGCGACGCGCGCCTGTTATCGGAATTTGTGCAGAATCTTGGCTTTGCTTTATTTCTTGTAACCCGATCAGAGAGCTCCCTCTTTGAGGGAGCTGGCACGGCGTAGCCGTGACTGAAGGAGTCAGCCGCGTCTGCTATCGGAATTTGTACAAAATTTTGGATGTGCTCATTTACTGTCAATTATCGTGCAAAAGAAAATGAGCAGCCATGATCCAGACCATCATAGCCGCTCGAGTAAGCAGGGCTAAGGCCCTCTGAAAGCCTGCTGCTATGCTTTGATTATAGCATTGTTTCGGCTGCTCGTCAAGGGCGGCCGATTGTTCTTTTCAGGCGCTCATTCCTCGCGGATCAGCCCGATCAGCAGCTTGAGCGACGGGGAAAGGTATTTGTTTCGGTGCCAGACGATGTGGCAGGTGCGCGCGAGCGACGCGCCTTCAATCGGGCGCGTGAGCACCGCGCCGGACGCCAGCGCGCGGCGCACCAGCCGTTCCGGCAGAATCGAAAGCCCAATGCCCGCCGCGACCGCGCGCACCAGCGCCTCCGTGCTGGCGCTCTCCCAGAGGGGCGAGACGGACAGGTCGTGCGCCTCAAAGACCGTATCCAAAAAGGCGCGGCCGGAGCTGCCCTTTTCCCGCAGAAGCAGATCGCAGGCCGCCACATCCGCGAGGGTGAGGCGGTCTTTCTGCAAAAGCGCGTGATTCGGCGGGAGGATGAGCACCAGCTCATCGCGGGAAAACGGCTCGCCGGTCAGGTCGCGATGCTCGATCGGCGCTTCGATCATGGCCAGATCGAGGCGGTTATCCAGCAGCATCTCCTTGAGCGTATCGACGTTGGCGACGGTGGCCTGCAGGCGCAGGCTCGGCCGCTCCTGCTTCATGCGGCGCACAACGCCGGGCAGCTCGTAGTTGCCCAGCGTGATGCTCGCGCCGATGCGCAGCATGCCGCGCTCGTCGCCGTCGCTCAGCTCGCGCTCCATCTGGTCGAACGTATCGACGATGTGCACGGCGTAGGCGCGCATGCGCCGCCCGCTGTCGGTCAGATAGAGCCGCTGGTTCAGCCGCTCGAACAGGCGAACGCCGTATACCTGCTCGATTTCATGGATGGAGCGGGAGACGGCGGGCTGGGTCATGTACAGGTTTTCCGCCGCGCGGGTGACGTTCATCGTGCGGCAGACCTCCAAAAAGATGCGGATGTGGCGGATGGTCACGGCAATCGCTCCTATCATATCGAAAATGATATGGCTCTGATGAAATAATAGCATTTTACACACGGAAATGCAAGCGATAAGATAGAAAGGAATGGGAACGGAGAGAAGGCGGAAAAGGCGGAGCGCCGGCCGTCCTCCCCGAAGGAGGTTAATGACTTGGAAACGAAAATCAAGGCGGTGAGCCTGAAAAAGCGGCTGGTGACGCTGTTTTTTTCCATGCTCTCCATCAGCGCGTTCACGTTTGGCGGCGGCTTTGTCATCGTGACCCTGATGAAACGGCGGTTCGTCGATGATCTGGAATGGCTCGACGAAAACGAAATGCTGGATATGACGGCGATTGCGCAGTCGTGCCCCGGCGCGATTGCGGTCAACGGCGCGATTCTCGTCGGCCAGCGCGTCGCGGGCGCGGCGGGCATCATCGTGGCGACCGTCGCGACGATCATTCCGCCGATGGTGATTCTCTCGCTCGTGTCGTATTTCTACGCGCTGTTTGCGGATAACCCGTATGTGGCGGCGGTGCTCGCGGGCATGCAGGCGGGCGTGGCGGCGGTCATCGTGGACGTGGTGCTCAACCTCGGCACGGGCGTCGTCAAGACCAGGCGCTGGCTGCTGGATGTCATCATGGTCGCGGCGTTCGCGGCGGCGATTTCCGGCGTGAACGTGATCTATATCATTTTGACCAGCGGCGTGATCGGCGTGATCTGCGCGATTGCGGGAAGGGGGAAGAAAGCCCATGCTGCTTGATTTGTTTCTCTGCTTTGTGCAGGTCGGCCTGTTTTCAATCGGCGGCGGCTACGCGGCCATGCCGATGATACAGGCGAAGGCCGTCGAACACTATCACTGGCTGACGATGGGCGAATTTACCGATTTGATGACCATTGCGGAGATGACCCCCGGCCCGATCACCGTCAATTCCGCGACGTTCGTCGGCATCCGCATGGCGGGCATACCGGGCGCGCTGGTGGCGACGATGGGCTGTATCCTGCCGTCGCTGATTATCGTGTCGCTGCTCTCGTGGCTGTATGAAAAATACCGCAGCATGGACGCGATGCAGGCGGTGCTGGCCTGCCTGCGCCCGGCGGTCGTGGCGCTGATCGCCTCCGCGGCGCTGACGATTCTGCGGGTGGTCGTGTTCGCGGGCGGCGTGGTCAGCGCCGAGGCGGTGCAGATGCTCTACGTCGCGCTGTTTGCCGCCGCGCTGGTCGTGCTGCGCGTCAAGCACAGCAACCCGATTCTGGTGATGGTCTGCTGCGGCGCGGTTTCGCTGATCGCCAAGTTCATCGCGGGGTGAGCGCGCCGCTTCTGAAACGACAAAAAAGGCGCGTCCAATTCGGCAACGCGCACGAAATCTTTCGTTTCTTCTATAAAACCCCTTGCGAAATGAAGCAGAGCGTGATATCCTCTTTATTATATGAACACAGGACAAGGGGCGATGGACATGGATACGATTGATAGGAAGATTTTGACCATCCTGCAGCAAAACGCGCGCACCCCGCTCAAGGTGATTGCCGAACAGGTGTTTCTCTCCTCTCCGGCGGTCAGCGCGCGCATCGAGCGGTTGGAATCGGCGGGCTATATTCAGGGCTATCAGGCGCAGCTTTCCTGCGCGGCGCTGGGCTACCAGATCAAGGCGTTTATCAGCCTGGAGGTGGAGCCGAGCCAGAAGCCGGAGTTTTACCCGTATATCGAGGGCTGCCCGAACGTGATGGAGTGCAACTGCGTGACGGGCGATTATTCCATGTTCATCAAGGTGTGTTTCCACACGACGCAGGAGCTGGATCAATTCATCAACCAACTGCATCGGTTCGGCAGAACGCGCACGCAGATCGTCTTTTCCACCCCGGTGGAGCATCGCGGCATTCCCGCGATGGATCCGGAGGAAAACGAGTAACGCGATGGATTGCCCGTTGCCTTGGCCAATGACGCAAAAACCGGAGCTGTCGCAGAGGCGGCTCTGAATAAAGAAAGCGAACGAGATCATTCGAAAGAATGTTCGAGTTCGCTTTCTTTGATGTGCAGGAAATGCGAGGCGCGCAGGTGTAATTCCGTGTCATAATCCGCGGCATAATCTTATTAAAACAATGATAATTCACAATAATTGAGCAAAAAGCAGATTCTGCACAAAATGCGGGCGCGCAATGCGCGCCCCTACGGGTACGCCGGTACAATGTGCGCTCGCTTTTTTCCGCAATATTGTAGGGGCGCGCATTGCGCGCCCGTTACCGGAATCTGTGCATAATTTCGGATTTGCTCATTTACTGTAATTCACTTAAATTTGCTTAAATAAGCTATCACGTTTTTAAGTCGATTTTCCCTTGCAATACAAGGAAAAATTAAAGGATTCCAGTAAGAACTGGAATCCTTGTTTTGGTGCAGCAGATGAAACTGAATTCGAACCCGAAGCGCCTGCTTCCGTGACTTGTTTTTCGATGAATTTTACACGCTGGTCATCGAAAAAATAGCCAGTATACCTGCCAGTCTATATTATGGGCGAGTACAGCAAACTGGAAGTTGTCAGTCCAAAATCAGGACGCCTGCGCAATCGGACATTTGCGTAAATGAAAGGTCTGGAAAATCTTTTCTCAGTTCCTCAACGACAAAGTAGATTTCATCATTATCCCATGTGTCTCCTGCCTTCAATTTACACTGTTCTAAGTCCTTTCGTGTTTCAAAGGCAACATCGCCGATTATAATTTTACCGTTTTCTTTTAAGTAGTTACGCAAGTCTAAAATGAAGTCGCTCTTTTGCGCATCCGTCAAATGATGCAGAGAGTATGTCGCAACAATATAATCATAACGAAAGTTACGCAATGGTTCGACAAGCCCTTTTGAAAAGTCCCCCTGATATAAATGCGCATTTGGCATTTTCTCAGACGCCAACGCAATCATTCTTGATGAAAAGTCCTGCCCATAAATGGAACAGCCTCGCTCGTATAGTTTTGTCGTTAATGTGCCTGTTCCGAATCCAATATCCAGCACAACGGCATTTTCAGCTCTCATTATGGTCTGAAAAATGAACCCAAGTACCTTTTTATAACCGGCAAAAGGGTATGTGTTTTCCTCATCAGAAGTGCCAACAGTTTTGTCATAGCCATCAGCCCAAAGGTCGAACTCTTTGCTGTTTAGCATACGTACTTCCTCCACAAATCTCGATTTGCTGCTCAATTTCGTACTCAAATTATACCATAAAACTTGTGAACGATTCTACCGCAGTTTTGGACGATATGAGAAAAGTCTGGACAGTCTTCTGCCCGGACTTCCCAGCTCAATGATAAATCAATTCCGCTTTTACAGCTTCCTCTGCCTGTGCCTTGCAAGCGTTCATCTGCCGCACCCATTCCATTTGGCTTTCGGCTTTCAGCTTTTCGGTCACGCCGTTTTGCTCTGCCAGTGACCGCACAATCAGCTCCATACGGTTTCCCGCTTCGACGATCTCGGCACAATACTGTCTTACGCACACCCGCGAATGGGAGGCGGCTGTCTTTTACAGGGCTTTTTGGGGGCAGTGCTTTACGCACTCCATGCACAGGATGCATTCTGTACCGTTCTTCCGGCAGCGGGAAGGATCCAGCATATCCACCTCCATGGGGCAGACCTGCCTGCACCGGCCGCAGGAGATGCATTTGCCCGGATCGCACTTTATCCTGAACAGAGCAAAATAGCTCATGGGCTTCAGGAACACCGTTACCGGGCAGATATATTTGCAGAAGGCCCGGTTATCCTTCAGGGCAAAGGCCAGGGCAATCCCCAGCCCGTAATAGAGCAGGTTCCCCACGATAAAGGCCCAGACCATGATCTTTTCCTTATCCGGCACCTGAAAAAGGAACAGCCCCCTACAAACAGCAGCGAAAGCGCAAAGCACACATAGCGTATCCAGCCCAGCTTCCGCCGGGGGCTCCGGGGCCGCTTATAGGGAAGGAGATCCAGCACCATGGCCGTCCAGCAGGCATAGCCGCACCAGCCCCGGCCAAAGAGCAGGGGGCCGAAGATCTTGGCCACGGCATAGTGGATGGTGGCGGCGGTAAAGGAGCCCTGGAACAGATAGTACCAGAAGCCCTCCAGCTGCATGTTCTCCCGGCAGATCAGCCCCAGATACACCAGCATATAGCTGCCGATGCAAAGCTGGGCTATCCGCCGGGCGTGAGGAAAGCGGCAGCCATACAGATACACGCACACCGCCAGACACAGACCGATGTAGCTGAAGTTGAACAGATAGAAAGAGTCGCCCTTGGTCAGCCACAGGGTCACCGCTACCCCTTCAAACAGAAGGAACAGCAGCAGGGGCCCCAGGATCTTTTTTTTACCTATGGATGGCATAGTTTCTCCTTTGGGTCGATTTCAGTTTTCAAACAGCCGGGCTGCCTCCTGCATATAGCCGGAGATATACAGGTGCTGGGGGCACACGCCCTCGCAGCGGCCGCAGCGGCGGCACTGGGAAGCCTTTGCGCCGCCCCGGGTGGCATACCCATACTGGGCTTTGGCCCGTTCCAGAGAGCCGTAGCGCTTGTAGCTGTTGAGCACGGCCAGGATCCGGGGGATATGGATGCCCTCGGGGCAGCCGTTGACGCAGTAGCGGCAGGCGGTGCAGCCGATCTCCCCCGCCTTCTGAATGGCTTCCCGGGCCTGGGCAATGGTCTGCCCCTCCGCCTCCGTCAGGGGATCCAGTCCGCCGAAGAGGGCGATGTTCTCCTGCACCTGGGCTTCTTCAGACATGCCGGAAAGGATCATCTTTACCTGAGGCAGATCATGTACGAAGCGGAAGGCCCAGCTCACCAGAGATCTGTCCGGAGCCGCTTTTTGCAGCAGGGGAGCGAACACGCCCTTTTCGCTGGCCAACAGGCCGCCCTTTACCGGTTCCATGACGATAACGGGCTTATTATGCTTTACGCAGACCTCATAGCACAGGCGGGACTGCACGTTTTTATCCTCCCAGTCTGCATAGTTGATCTGCAGCTGCACAAACTCCGTCTCCGGGTGGGCCGTAAGGATCTGCTCCAGCACCGCCGCCTTATCGTGGAAAGAAAAGCCCGCATGCCTGATCAGCCCCTCCGCCTTCAGCTCCTGCATGAAGTCCCAGAGCCCCAGCTCATCCGCCGTTTTGGCATACTCCGCATCCAGCGCATGGAGCAGATACATATCAAAAAAGTCCGCCCCGCTGCGCTTTTGCTGCAGCCGGAATATCTCCCGGGGGGTATGCTCCCTTTTGGCCAGAACGGAAACGGGCAGCTTATCCGCCAGAATAAAGCTTTCCCGAGGGTAACGGGCCAGCAGACCGGCGCCTACGGCCTCTTCGGAATGGCCGTCGTGATAAAAATAGGCCGTGTCAAAATAGGTATATCCGGCCGCCATAAAATCGTCGATCATGGCATTGAATTGAAGCTGATCGATCTCCCCGTTCTCCTTCAGGGGCAGGCGCATGGTGCCGAAGCCCAGGGGTTTAACTGCGTTCTCAAAAAAATCCATACAAAGCCCTCCACATTACAGCATATATTTTATTTTATCGGGTATCTTTTTTTCCGTCAAGGTTTCCATATGGGGAATTGTGTGATATGATGGGGTACTACGAACATATAAGCAGAAAGGTCATTCAATATGGTATATGTATGGATCGCCCTGGGGGCGCTGGTGCTGGTGTTTCTGTTCTTCTCGTTTTACGCTTTCAAGCTGGGAACGGGCCGCCGGGACAGAACGGAACTTTTCCGCTACAGCTCCGTGGCCCCCTCCGCTCGGATCCCCTTTCGGGACCGGGTGGAAAAGGGCGTAAACTGGTTTGAAGACCAGTACCGGGAGACTCTGGAGATCACCAGCGACGACGGGCTGAAGCTCAAGGCGGAGCTTCTCCCCTGCGAAAACCCAAAGGGCGTTATTGTGGCCATGCACGGCTTTCGCTCCTGGCCCTCCCGGGAATTTGCCCTGATCGCCAAGCTTTTGTATGAGCAGGGATACACGGTGCTCTATCCCTACCAGCGGGCCCACCGGCTCAGCCAGGGGGATTACATCACCTTTGGGGCCAAAGAGCAGTATGACTGCCAGCAGTGGGCCCAGGTGCTTTCCCTGCGCTATCCGGAGCTGCCCCTGTTTTTGTACGGTCAGAGCATGGGGGCTTCCACGGTGCTGCTGGCGGGAGCCCTGCCTTTGCCCCGGCAGATCCGGGGGCTCATTGCCGACTGCGGCTACACCAACCCCGCCGGAGTCATCCGCCACGTCCTGCGCACCGCCTACAAGGTGCCGCCCTATCCCCTGCTGTGGTGCATGGATCTGTGGGCCCGGCTGCTGGGGCACTACAGCTTTTATGAGGTGAACACGCTGGCGGCGCTGGACAAGACCTCCCTCCCCTGCCTGTTCATCCACGGCACGGCGGACGACCTGGTGCCCTATGAAATGGGCCGGGCCAATGCGGAGCGCTGCCATACGGAGAAGGACTTCCTTACCGTAAAGGACGCGGGTCACTGCGCCAGCTGGTATGTGGGGGAAGCCGACTACCGGAGCCACCTGCTGGCCTTTTTGCAGCGGTACGGAAGCTGAGAGGTATACGGGGCCCGGGGGCGCACGTTCCGGCGGCTTGGCCGCCGGAACTCTGCGGGGGGGCGTCGCCTCCCGCAGGCGTGCCGCCAGGCACGCAGTGCGCCCCCGCCTTTCGTATACGGTTCTGCCCCGAAAAACCGGGCCCCAGGCCTGTTTTCCTTGACAAATCGGCCATGTCGATTATAATTGTATCAGGATAAAAAGATTCAATTCACCATAAAGGAGATGGAAGCCATGACCAAAGCCACAATGGACAAGATCGTTTCCCTGTGCAAGAACAGAGGATTCATTTTCCCCGGAAGCGAGATCTACGGCGGTCTCTCCAACACCTGGGACTACGGCCCCCTGGGTGTGGAATTCAAAAACAACGTGAAAAAGGCCTGGTGGAAGAAGTTCGTACAGGAAAGCCCCTATAACGTGGGCATGGACGCCGCCATTTTGATGAACCCCCAGACCTGGGTGGCCTCCGGTCATGTAGGCGGCTTTTCCGATCCGCTGATGGACTGCAAAAGCTGCAAGGCCCGCCACCGGGCAGACAAGCTCATTGAGGATTACGCCGCCGCCCACGGCCTGGAGGATCTCCATCCCGACGGCATGAGCAACGAAGAGATGGAAGCCTTTATTGCGGATCACGACATCGTGTGCCCCCAGTGCGGCGCCAAAAACTTCACCCCCATCCGCAAGTTTAACCTGATGTTCAAAACCTTTCAGGGCGTTACGGAGGATTCCGCCAGCCAGCTGTATCTCCGGCCGGAAACCGCCCAGGGCATCTTTGTAAACTTCAAAAACGTACAGCGGACCACCCGCAAAAAGCTGCCCTTCGGCATCTGCCAGGTGGGCAAATCCTTCCGCAACGAGATCACCCCGGGCAACTTCACCTTCCGCACCCGGGAGTTTGAGCAGATGGAGTGCGAGTTCTTCTGCGCCCCCGGCACGGATATGGACTGGTACCGCTACTGGAAGGATTTCTGCAAAAACTGGCTGCTGAGCCTGGGCATGACGGAAGCCCACATCCGCCTGCGGGAGCACGAACAGGAGGAGCTCTCCTTCTACTCCACCGGCACCACGGATATCGAATACACCTTCCCCTTCGGCTGGGGCGAGCTGTGGGGCATTGCCGACCGCACCAACTATGACCTGAGCTGCCACGCCAAGGTCTCCGGCGAAAGCTTTGAGTATACCGATCCCTTCACCGGGGAAAAGTTCGTTCCTTACTGCGTGGAGCCCTCTCTGGGCGCCGACCGGGTGGCGCTGGCCTTCCTGTGCGATGCTTACGACGAAGAGGAGCTGGATAAGGGCGATGTGCGGGTGGTGCTCCATCTGCATCCGGCCCTGGCCCCCTTCAAGGCCGCCGTGCTGCCCCTGAGCAAGAAGCTTTCCGAAAAGGCCATGGAAGTACATGCAGAGCTTTCCAAATACTTCATGGTAGACTTTGACGAGACCGGCTCCATCGGCAAGCGGTACCGCCGGGAAGACGAAATCGGCACGCCCATGTGCATCACCTACGACTTCGATTCCGAAACCGACGGCTGCGTTACCGTCCGCGACCGGGATACCATGGAGCAGATCCGCATGCCCATCGGCGAGCTGCGGGCTTACATTGAGCAGAAGCTGGTATTCTGATCCGCATTTGCGCATATTCTTGTTTGTGCCCGCTGTGTGACTCATGGCGGGCACATTTTTCCGAAAGGAAGGTTTTTATTGCATATGTCATTCTGGGAGACTCTGTGGGAAGTGTTTCATGAGGATTGCCTTCTTCTGCTGCCCATCCTGTTCTGCACCTTTTTCCTCATCGAATATATAGAGCACCGGGCCGGAGAAAAGTTCACCGCCGCCCTTCGCCGTTCCCGCCGGACGGGCCCCCTGTGGGGCGCCCTGCTGGGGCTGGTGCCCCAGTGCTCCTTCAGCGTTTCCTGCGCCCACCTGTATAACGAGGGCATCGTTACCGCCGGTACGCTGGTAGCCGTGTTTCTTTCCACTTCGGATGAAGCGGTGCCCGTGCTCCTTTCTCAGCCGGGCGGACTGGCTTTGGCCGGAAAACTGGTGGCCGTTAAGGTGCTGGTGGCCTGCATCGCCGGTTTCGGGCTGGACTTTTTCTATAAGCAGACCCGTCAGCAGGCGGATTTTGAGGCCCTCCACGTGGAGCACACCTGCCATGCCCGAAAGGCGGATATAAAGGAGCTGCTGTGGGAAACCTGCAAACACACCCTGAGCGTATGGGCGGTGCTGTTTGCCGCCACCTTTGCCCTGACCCTGCTGATGGATCTGGTGCCCCGGGCCAGCATGGAAAAGTTTTTGCTGGCCGGGTTCTTCCAGCCCTTCCTGGCGGCATTGCTGGGGCTGATCCCCAACTGCGCCGTATCCGTAGTGCTGGTGGAGCTGTATATACAGTCTCTGCTCAGCTTCGGTTCTCTGGTGGCGGGGCTGTGCACCAGCGCCGGGCTGGGGATGCTGGTGCTGCTCAAGGGCAAGCGGGGGCTGCACAGCTGGGCCCTGCTGCTGGGGGTATGCTATGTGGCCGCCGTAGTCGCCGGGAGCCTGCTGCAGCTCCTGCCCTGACCGGACGCACGCATTTTAACGGCTCCCATCGGGCGAGGCCCCTTTTCCCAATTCCGGCGGTGTATTGTGCCTTTGGATCCCTTTCCCGGTTCGGCAAGGAATTGCGTCCCCCGCCACTTCTGCCTGCTTTGCTTCGGCAGAAATCGCATGGACGGTGTTCTTCGGCCGGACGGAAGTCCGCTTCCCGTGAAGAAAGGCCTGCTTGGGCTTTTCCGGACAGATTTTTGCTGCTTTTGCCGCAAAATCCTCATCCCGGTTCCGCTGGAGTACCCCGTCCCTGCAGCTGACTGCACTGCCATCAGGCTTTGTTTTAGCGGGGCTTGCATGCTCTGGATTTCGGCCGGGTGGAAGCACCTTTCCCGTGCTGCGTTCTGACAGTTTCTGCTCCATGCGGAAGCCGCAGCCCTGGCCGCCACCCCCCCTTGCCCGGTTTCGATGGGATGCCGTGCCGCCGTGCCTCTGTGAATGGCTGCAATGCCATCAGGCCTTGTTTCGGCGGGGCTGCCCGTTCTTTGCCCCTGCCCCCGGTTCCGGCAGAGCATGACCGTTTTTGCCTGGTCATCCGCTTTTTATGCTTTGACGAGGGGCTGTGCTCCCGGCTGCAAAGCCCGCTGCCCCGTACCCTGGGGACAGACGCTTTTGCCCTGACTTATTGTATCTGACTTTGGAGAATGCGTATGGAGATCACCGGCGTTGTACAATCCATCATCTTCCGCAATACGGACAACGGATATACCGTCCTGTCCCTGTTTGACGAGGAGAAAAATGCAGACTTTACCGCCTGCGGAGCCCTTCCCCTTTGCTCCGTAGGGGATACGGTGCGCCTGGAGGGTTCCCTGAAGTTTCACCCCCGGTACGGGCAGCAGTTTGCCGCCGCAAAATGCGAAGTGCTGGCCCCTTCCACCCTGGGCGCCATAGAAAGCTATCTTTCCAGCGGCACCGTCAAGGGCATCGGCCCGGCCATGGCCCGGATACTGGTAAACACCTTTGGGATGGATACCCTGCGCATTATGGAGGAGGAGCCCCGGCGGCTGCTGGAGATCCCCGGCATCGGCCCGAAAAAATACCGGATGATCGCCGATTCCTTTCAGGAAAACCGCACCATGCGGGAGATCCTTCTTTCTCTGGAGCCCTATGGCATGACGGTGAACCAGGCCTATAAGCTTTACAAAAAGTATGGGGACATGGCCCTGATGAAGGTGCAGGAGAACCCCTATCAGCTTATAGACGATATTGAAGGCATCGGCTTTGTCACTGCCGACGCCATTGCCCAGCGGGTAGCGGGCTTTGAGACCACCTCTGCCGCCCGGCTTTTTGCGGGGCTGCGCTACGCCCTGCAGGACGCCCGTTCCGAATACGGGCACACCTATCTGCCCAAGGATAAGCTGCTGCTGAAAACCGTGGGGCTGCTGGGGGTGGATCCGGAGCTGCTGGAGGAAGCGCTGGAGGCCATGGTGGCCGATGAAAGCCTCTTTTCCCGGCGGGTGGGCGAGACGGAGGGCATTTTTCTGCCCTATCTGGCCCGCATGGAGGAGAACATTGCCCAAAAGCTCACGACCCTGCTGGAAAAGCCTGTGCAGAACCCCTTCTGGGATGTAGCGCAATACCAACAGGAGCTGGGGGTGACCCTGTCCTCCTCCCAGACGCAGGCGGTGGAAGCAGCTCTGAATGCCGGGCTGCTGGTGATCACCGGGGGCCCGGGCACGGGCAAGACCACCATTATCCGCTGCATCACCTTCGCTCTCAGCGAAATGGGCATGACCTTTGCCCTGTGCGCTCCCACGGGCCGGGCGGCCAAGCGCATGAGCGAAGCCACCGGCGCCGAAGCCAGCACCCTGCACCGGCTGCTGGAATACAACCCCGGGGAGGGCTTTGTGCGCTGCAAGGACGATCCTCTGGATTATGACATGGTCATTGTAGACGAAATGAGCATGGTGGATGTGCCCCTGATGCACGCCCTGACCCAGGCTCTGCCCCGTGGAACCCGGCTCATTCTGGTGGGGGATGCGGATCAGCTGCCCCCCGTTGGCTGCGGGGATGTGCTGCGGGATATTCTCAGCAGCGGGGTAGTGCCGGTGATACGGCTGACGGAGATCTTCCGGCAGGCCCAGACCAGCCGGATCATTACCAATGCCCACCGGATCAATGAAGGGCAGATGCCGGTTCTGGAAAACGGCAACAGCGACTTTATCTATGAGGAGCAGAACGTGCCCGAGCTGATACTGAACCGGGTGCGGGAACTTTGCCTGCGGGAAAGCGCCCGCCTGGGCACCGGAGAACCCCTTATGGATGTGCAGGTGCTGACTCCCATGAAAAAGGGAACTCTGGGGGTAGAAAACCTGAACCGGATCCTGCAGGAGGCCCTGAACCCCCCCGAGCTGGGAAAACCGGAGCACAACTTCGGCTCCTTGCTGCTGCGGCAGGGGGATAAGATCATGCAGATCAAAAACGACTATAAGGTAGAATGGCAGAAGCCCGGCCCGGACGGCGCCCTGCAGGAGGGAGCCGGGGCCTTTAACGGGGATCTGGGCACCCTGTTCCGGCTGGACAACCTGAACCGGGTCCTCCATGTGCTGTTTGACGACGGGCGGCTGGCCATGTATGACTTTACCCAGGCAGAGGAGCTGGATCTGGCCTACTGCATCAGCATACACAAAAGCCAGGGGAGCGAATTTCCCACGGTGCTGCTGCCTCTGGCAGGCGGCCCCCCCATGCTGCTGAACCGGAATCTGCTGTATACCGCCGTGACCCGGGCCAAAAAACTGGTATATTGTCTGGGCCGCCGGGATACCATTGCCCGGATGGTGCGCACGGTGCAGTCCCGCCGCCGCTTTACCGCACTGGCCGTTCGGCTGCAGGAGGCCCGGAATGAGGATTGACCGCCGCGCCCTTCATGAGCTGCTTTTCGGCTCCCTGCACCGCTGCTGCCTGTGCCAAAAGGAAGAAGTGCTGGGGCCGGAGGGCCTTTGTTCTGCCTGCCGGAAATCCCTGCGCCTTTGCCCTGCCCCCGCCGCTCCCTTCCCTCTGGATGGGCTGACGGCGGGGCTTTTGTATGCGGGAGAGGTGCCGGGGGCCATCTCCCGGTTCAAAAACCGGGAGCAGCTGTATCTGGGGGGATTTTTTGCCCAGTATATGCGCCTTCCCTCTCACTGGCGGGGAGAAGTGCTGGTGCCCGTGCCCCTGCACCCCCTGAAAGCCCTGACCCGGGGCTATAACCAGAGCCGGGAGCTGGCTTTGTATCTTTCTTCCGCCTATGGGCTGCCGGTGTGCCCCGCCCTGCTGAAAAAGACCCGGCTGACCCGGGCCCAGAAGGGACTTTCTGCCGAAGAAAGGCAGAAAAATCTGGAAAACGCCTTTATGGCAGCCCCGGAGGCGGCGGGCCGGCGGATCATTCTGGTGGACGATGTATGCACCACCGGCGCCACCCTGTGCGCCTGCGCCGCCGCCCTGAAGAAAGCGGGGGCCGCCCGGGTCTATGCCGCCGCTGCGGCCTGCGTGCCCTACGGCGAAGACGCCTCTGTCTGAACCGCCGTAAACCAACCCCGCCCACTCCCTCTTCTGCGGCGCCGAGGGTGGGGACGTGCCCCGCAGCCCCTTCCACCGGCACGAAAGGCGGAGCCCCGGAGCGCCGCCCTGCGGCGCTGCCGGGCCGCCAAAGCGGCCCGGCCTTTGCCCCTCCGGGGCAAACCCGGGGCTCCGCTCCCCGAGTTCCCGCCTTCCCCATATCCCCGCGTCCCAGGCCCGGTTCCCCTCAGGGCCGGGAGAGGGGCGTCTCTTCCCGGTGGAGGAATTTCTCCCGGGTGGCCAGTCCGCCCCGGATGTGCCGCTCGGCCTTGTTCTTCTCCAGCACCTCCCGCACCCGGGCATACAGGGCCCGATCCTCCCGGCGGAGCTTCACGGTAACATCCTTATGCACCGTGGATTTGCTGATGGCAAAGACCTGTGCCGCCCGGCGGACGGTGCTGCCGGTCTCTGCTATATACTTGCCCAGCAGGCAGGCTCTATCTTCCATACTCCCCTCCCAATGGCATATATGGAAGTGTATGGCCCAGCCGCAAAAAGTATGCCTGCCCCCGCTGCCGCTCCCAACATAAGGAAAACTAACTTTTTTGCGTTTTCCTATTGACAGAAGCGGTTTTCCCGTGTATACTCTAATTATAGTAATAAGAATCGTTACTGTTTTAGAGCAAAATAAAATCAATCATACAAAAGGAGAAGCAAATCATGAGCAAATACGCAGGAACCCAGACGGAAAAGAACCTTCAGGCCGCCTTTGCCGGGGAATCTCAGGCCCGGAACAAGTATACCTATTTTGCCAGCGTAGCCAAGAAGGAAGGCTATGAGCAGATCTCCTCCCTGTTCCTCAAGACCGCCGATAACGAAAAGGAACACGCCAAGATGTGGTTCAAGGAGCTCAGCGGCATCGGCAGCACCGCCGAAAATCTGGCCGCCGCCGCCGACGGGGAAAATTATGAGTGGACGGATATGTATGAGGACTTTGCCAAAACCGCCGAGGCCGAAGGCTTCCACGATCTGGCTGTAAAGTTCCGTCTGGTGGGTGAGATCGAAAAGCACCATGAGGAGCGGTACCGCGCCCTGCTGAAGAACGTAGAGACCGCCGCCGTCTTTGAAAAGAGCGAAGTGAAGATCTGGGAATGCCGGAACTGCGGCCACATCGTAGTGGGCACCAAGGCGCCCGAGGTTTGCCCCGTCTGCGCTCATCCGCAGAGCTACTTTGAAGTACACGCCCAGAATTACTAAGAAAGAGCGTAAAAATATGGAACTGCGTTTTTACATCTGCAGGCACTGCGGCAATATGGCGGTCAAGGTGAAGGACAGCGGCGTGCCCCTGGTATGCTGTGGGGAGAAAATGACCGAGCTTATCCCCGGCACCACCGATGCTTCCGCAGAAAAGCATGTGCCCCTCTGGACGGTAGAACAAAACATAGTCCGCGTCCGGGTAGGTGCGGCGGAACACCCCATGCTGCCCGTACACTACATTGAATGGATTGCATTACAAACCCGGCAGGGCGTGCAGTTTAAATCCCTGCACCCCGGCGACAAACCCGAAGCCAGCTTTGCCCTCAGTCAGGGAGATGAAGCGCAGGCGGTCTACGCCTATTGCAATCTTCACGGCCTTTGGAAGGCCTGATGCTGCATACACTACAAAACGGCGCTGCGCAAGCGCCGTTTTTTGCGCCGTATCCCGCTCCCTCCCCGGAAAAGCCGCCTGGGACGTCCCCGCTCCGGCTTGCCCGGTATACGCAGCCTGGAGCCTCGCCTTGGCCCTCCAGAGCCAAGGCCCGGTCCGCCCCAGGCGGCCCGGGGGGCGCCGGGCCCCGCCCGGCGCGGCGAGGCTCCCCCGCCGTATCATACCCGGCCCCAAGAAGGCACGCCTCTGCATACGAAAAGGCCGCCCGCATCGCTTTGGACAGCCCTTTCGCTGAGGTTGTAATGTAGGAGTATGGATGAATTGGAAAGACTGCTTGATTCTTTAAAATAATGATCCCGCACCTGCTCCGAGAGACAAAAGGAGCAGCGCTGCCGCCGCGCCCAGCAGGGGCAACCTTCTTTTCAGGCGCTGGCGTACAAATCTGCTCACCTTATGCGCCCAGAGCCCGGCCCAAAGCCCGGCAGCTGTCCAGCCCGTCTGCGTCCGGTGCGCCGCAGCAGATGACGCTTTCCTGCACCAGCTGTATGCCGTCTTCCCGGCACCGCTCCTCCCAGGAACGCATCCATTCCCCGTCGCCCCATCCATAGGAGCCGAACAGGGCCACGGCCTTGCCGCCCAAAGCCCCTTCCACGGCGGCAAACATGGGCTCAAACTCACTTTCTTCCAGTACCTCTGCGCCCATAGCCGGGCAGCCAAAGGCAATGGCGTCCAACTCTGCCAGCTCGGCGGCGTTCACCCCATCGGGGGTCAGGCTTCTGGCTTCTGCCCCTGCGGCCTCCATGCCCCCCAATACGGCCTGCGCCATGGCTTCGGTATTTCCGGTGCCGCTCCAATAGATCACTGCACATTTTTTCATAGGCTGTTTACCTTCCTTTCTTCTTTTACGCTTTATGTTTCCACAATAAGGGTATCCAGTGTGTGCCCTGCCTGCCACAAGTCCCAATAGATCCGGGTACAGCGGTCATATTTTTCAAACAGGGCCCGGGTCCGGCGCTCATCCCCGTATACCTTCCAGTGGCCGGCGCACTTGCTTTTGGCCGCTCTGTTTTCGATAAAGCCCTTTACATCCTCCGGCGGGTAACTGAGAAACAGCCCTATCTCATGGGGAAAGTCTTTCTTTTCCCGCAGCCGCTGCATCAGCTGCCCCAGACACGCCCCGCTGCGCCGGGAGGGATACCCTGCCGCCTCCAGCAGCCGGGCCGTCTCCTCCCCCCTTAGATCCCGTTCCAGCGCTCTGGGCCGAAACAGATACAGCAGTGCCCGGTGGCTCTGCCAGCAAAGGGGCAGCAGACACAGTCCTTTGGGCACTATCCGCCGGTTCAGTTCCCGCAGATCCTGCAGCAGCCCCGGTGCATCCCCATATGGGCAGGGAAAGAGGCTGCCGGTTTTGATCCCCGCTAAAGTGGGGGCGCATTGTCTGATCAGTATCTCCTCCGACATATATGCCTCTTTTCCTCCCGGAGCTTGTTTTTATGCTTTGAGTATAAAAGAAAAAGGAGCCTTCTTCCGCTCCAAAGCGTGCAAAAAAGGCTCCAAAATGACAGATCGTCCATGGTATGCAGCCCATCTCATCCGTAAAACCGGCATGGCTGCCCCCAGGGCACCGTGCTCTCTCCCACCTGCCGCAGTTTGAACCTGTGCCTTTCCCATACGCCTTCAGTCCCTCGCTGCTGTTCATGCCAAAACGATCGGATCGTCATCTGCTCTCCTCCCCCGCTCTGCTCCGTCAATGCCCCTTCCCCCCGGCAAAGCCACACACCAGAAGACCCCTCCCGGCATACAAAATACCGAAAGGGGCCTGCCCGTATTTCATCCTTCTTATTGCCCGCCTGTTACGGCCGGGGCACAGCTGTCCCGCTCCATGCCGCAGCGGTATGCATTGGGGGATACGCCTATGACGGCCCGGAAAGCCCGGGCAAATTTGCTGGGATTATCATATCCGAATTCCCCCGCAATATCCAGCACCGTCCGATCCGTTTTCCGCAGGAGCTCCGCCGCCCCATGCATCTTCTGCGCCCGCAGAAAGGCTGCCGGGGACATGCCGTATACCCCCCGAAAGCTCTGCTGCAAAGCCGAAGTGGAAACGCAGAACCGGGCTGCCAGCGCTTCGGAGGTGCATTTGCCATCCCGGTTGGCCAGCAGATAAGCTTCCACCTCCTTGGCCAGCTGCACCTGCCCGTTGCTGTAGCCCCTCCGCCGGGGTTCTCCCTCCAGAGGAAAGGCGCTTAAAAAAAGCAGCAGCTCCAGTATCTTCACCTTGAAATACCCCTTGCGGATGCTTTCCGGCACGGAATACAGCTCCGAAAAAATATGCCGCACCCCGCTGGAAGAGCGGCAGGCAAAATAGGAGGTATCCCCCAGAAACCGGTCTCCCAGAGTGCCGACGCCCACATTTACATCCGAAAGAAAGCAGGAAAGGCAGTCCGGGCTCCGGGCAGGATCCAGCGCCACCGTAATGCCATGGTAGTGCCCCGTAGGGAACAGGGCCGGCCCTGTCAGTCTTTCCTCCCAGGCTACAGACAGGTCTCCCGGAGCCAGAAAGTAATAGCTTTCCCCGCTGTGATACTCTATGCGGCCCTCCCGGCAGTGGGTGATCTCCATGATCTTCCCTCCGCTGCGGGGCAGGCAGCAGCTGGAGGTATGGGCATCTATATACCGTATCTCTATTCCCGGGAACACCGGGTATACGGTGAGACTCACCGCGCCGCCGCAAAGCAGCTGCACCTTTGGTTCCGGCTGCCCGCAGGCATGTTCCGGCTGTATGGACCTGGTCTCCCGGCAGGTTTGGTTCAGCTTCTCTAACTTCATGCCTGTATTATACGCCCGGTCTGCCCTTCTGACAAGTGTTCTTTGTGTGAACTCCGCCCCTGTCTATGGGAAAAGCCGCCCGGCGCTCCCGTTCTGTCCTTGTTCTGTCGGCCGTACTGCGGGATTCCGGGCATAGGAAAACGCCCCGGATCTCTCCGGGGCGTTTTCGAGGAACATCCTTAAGCCCTGTTGACTTAAAGAAGTTTTAATACAGTTCTCCCAGGTGGTACCGCTCCAGCTCGGCCTTTTCATCGTTATAGATGTAATCGTTCCGATAGGGGCTCAGGCTGTTCACGGCTACGTAATGGAAGTCCTTATCAAAGGTCAGCATGGTGAAGTAGCCTTCCTTCGCTGCCGCTTCGATATCCACGTTGATGGCCGTGGTCTTGCGCATACCATAGTAGAAGTAATGGTGGCTGGCATAGCCTGCATTGCTGCTGAGCACCAGGCGCACGTTGGAGCAGGGTTTGACTACGTTCTCTTCCAGCTTTAGGGCGCTGTCGGCGATCTTCTGCTTCTGGGTCATATCCGCCAGCAGGTAGGTGTGCACCATCAGGATGCCTACAGCCTTCTTGTCGGAATCGAAGCGTTCCTTGGCCCACTTGAGCCCTTCTTCGGTCATGGCGTCTTCACCCAGACCCACCAGGATCATCCGCTTGTCGCCGATCCGGAAGCGGTAGACAAAGCCCTTGCCGCCCTCAAAGAGATCCTTCTCATCGAAGCCCTCCCGCACGGGCTGCTGGAGGAACAGGCTGCCTGCGGCGGCCTCCTTCTCTCCGGCTACCATGAGCACATCCTTGCCTGCATCGTCATAGAGCTTCTGCATGGCGTCGTTGAACACCTTCCACTGGCCTGCATCGGCGGCATTCTCCACCATGTTGCCCGTGTGGAGCACCAAAGATACATCCTTCCGGTGGATGTAGTCCGTCATGGCCGTAAAGGCCTCGCTGGGCTGGCTGCCGTTGATCATCTGGTTGGTATCGTACATCCAGGCCACCATGAACTTCTTGGTGTAGATCTCCAGATAGCCGTCCGTCACCACGAACTTTACGTTGGCAAAGTTCTCGTTCAGGTTTACAAAGTCCTTCTCCTGCAGGCCCATAGCATAGGTGCCGGGATAGACCTTGGTCACGGAAGCCGTGCCCTTGAAGCGGAAGTCCGCCTCGGTATACAGAGCCGTATTGATATCCACGGTGTAGCCGCTTACGGTATGCTCCGCTCCGTCATAGTGCACTCTGTCGTGGTTGCCGGTGATAGTCACCACCACTTCCCCTGCATAGAGAGTGATCTCCAGGGTGCCCTTTACATAGGTCAGCTTGTAGTTGTGGGTCACATCGTTCCCCTCTGCATCCACGATGACGGCGTCATGGGGATACATCAGATCGGCATACCTGCCGGCATTGATCTTTTCGCCATCAATGGTCACATCTGCCACTCTGTGGCCGGGAGCCAGATAGTCCGTATCAAAGCCGTTCTGGCCGTGGGGCTGGCCGTCATATTCCACGGTGTTGTCCCGGGCGATGATCAGCACCTTTCTTTCTCCGGCGCCCCGCTTGGTGATGCGCAGGTTGCCGAAGATATAGGTGATCGCATAGTTCCGGGTCACATCGTTCCCATTTGCATCCACGATAACGGCGTCAGATACGTCGATCATGGCCTCGTAGTAGCCGACTTCCGTAGCGGTGAAGCTGCTTTCTACCGACTGGACGCTGTGGCCTTCCGCCAGATTGGAGGCAGTGTGGCCCACATAGCCGTGGGGCTGACCGTCATACTCCACCTCGCTGTTATCTGCCCGGACGATCACGGGGTTCTTGGGGTCAAGACCCCGCTTGGTGATGGTCAGGTCACCGGCCACATAGGTGATCACGTAGTTATGGGTCACATCGTTCCCGTTTGCATCCACAATGGCGGCATCGTAGGGAACGAACTCTCCGGGATACTCCCCGGCATCCGTCCGTCCGCCGGCGAGAATGAGCTTCTTCACCTTGTGACCCGGAGCCAGATACTCAGTGGTATAGCCATTCGCCCCATGGAACCTGCCGTCATACTCTACGGTGTAGCTGTTGGCGATGATCTTTACCTTCTTTTCTCCGGCGCCCCGCCTGGTAACGGTCAGGCTGCCCAATACGGGGGTAATCTCATAGTTCTCTGCCAGGGTGTTCCTGTTCAGGGTGTAGGTGAAGGTATTGTCGCTTTCCCCGGCTTCGGTCTGGCTGCCGGTCACATCAAACTGTGCCCCCTCGCCCTTTACAAAGCCGTCTCCGGTGATATCCACGACCTTGCTGGTCAGGGGTGTACCGTCGTATTCCTTCTCATCGCTGCCGGAAGTCAGGGTGAGCTCTCTGGCGGTAATGGTCAGAGTACCGTCCTTCTCTTCCTTGATCTTATACTGATCCGCATGCTGCAGATCCAGCTTCACGATGGCATTGTTGCCTGCCGCCGTATCGGACACGTTCTTCACCACGGCGGTGATGGTCACGGTCACCTTGTCGCCGGTGGGCAGGGTCAGGGAATCTCCTGCGGCCACGGTGTAGCTGACGCCGTCATAGATCACGGTGTAGCCACCGTCCCGGTGGTTCTCCCCGTCATACTTCCAGCTGTTGCTGTTGGCCTCTACCTTCAGGATCTTCTCGTTGACGGTAATGGTCAGGGTGCCGTTGTTATAGGTGATCTCGTAATCCCCGGTAACATCCTCCCCTGCGCCGTTATGGATCACGGCGTCGGAAGGCACGTTGGGCACGCTGCCCGTATAGGTGATGGTGCCGATAACGGTAACGGTCTGTATGGCGTCCCCGGCGGCCAGACCTTCGCTGGTGTAGCTGTTTCTGGTCAGAGGCGTGCCGTCATACTGCTTGCTGGCAGAACCGGCGGTGATGGTCAGGGGCCGGGCCGTAACGGTCAGGGTGCCGGACACGGTCTTGATCAGGTAATTCTCCTCCAGCGTATTCTCGTGGAGCGTATAGGTGAAGGCATTGGTGCTGAAGCCCTTGTGGAGCTGGCTGCCCGTTACGCTGTAATCGGCGCCTTCGCCCTGTACAAAGCCCATCTCGGAGACGGTAACGGTGCCGTCGGTCAGAGGCGTGCCGTCATAGACCTTCTCTGCGGTGGCAGAGGTCAGGGTCACAGGCCGTCTGTTGATGGTCACCTTCTGGGTGCCGGTCAGATAGCCCGCATAGTTGCTGCCGGAGGCCCGTACCTGCAGGGTCTTGCTGTCAGAAACATTCAGGGCGGTGATGCCTGCGGGATCCGTTACCCAGGTCTCCCCGTCCACGCTGTATTCCACCAGCAGCTCCCCGCCGTTGCTGTCTGCAGCAGTGGCCGTGCCCGCGGCCAGAGGCGTGCCGTCGTAATACTTGCTCACATCCTGAGGTGTGAGGGTTGCATACTGTTCAATGGAAGCCGGCGTGATCTCCAGCCAGCCGTCCACCACCACTACCCGGATGTTGCTGTAGTTTCCGGAAGTAACGGTAAAGTCGGCCACAGTCAGGCCCATCATGTACTTGCCTGCATTGGTGCCCTTGGCCGTATCCTTGCCGGACTGGTTCAGGGTCACGTCAATGGTCTTTTCGCCTACATCGGTGGTGTAGCCCGAAACGGACTGCTCGGTGCCGTTGTAGACCACGGTGTCGGTATTGCCGGTGATGGTCACGGTGACCTCATCGGTGATGGGGGTGATCTTCAGCCAGCCGTCCGTATAGCGAACGGTCACGGTCTTGTAGTTGGGGGAAACGGCGGTGAAGTCCTCTGCCGTCAGGCCCATATAATAGGTATTTACGTCCGTACCGGCAGCCCGTGCTCTCTTGCCCTCTTTCAGGGTCACGATGGCATCGGCGGGGTTGCTTTCGATCTCCCAGCCCTCTACGGACTGTTCGCTGCCGTTATAGACCACGGTGGCGGTGCCGCCCCGTACCTCTACCACGGCTTCCTCCGCCTGGGTAACGGTCAGGGTGCCAGGCTGAAGGGTCAGGGTGTAATAGGCAGGCAGAGCGCCGCCGTCATACTGCACGGTGGTTCTGTCGATCTCGTTGGATACGCTGCCCACGTTGGTGATGGTGCTCTCTGCCGTCATGGACAGGGAGATCTTCTCTGCCGTATCGCCGTTGACCAGACCCTCTGCGGTAAAGGCAGGCTGGGTCAGGGGCGCGCCGTCATAGACCTTCTCTGCGGATCCGGCCGTAAGGGTCAGGGGCAGGGTGTAATAAACGATGATCTCGTTGTTCCCGGCCGTTATGGTAATGCGCCTGCCGGGATCATAGACGTTTACGGTGGCGGCGGCATATTCCGCATACAGGTCGGATGCCGCATTGGCCGTCAGGGTGCTGCCGATGACCAGCCAGCCTGTCTGATCCGCCGCTACCTGCACGGTGGTGCCCTTGAGATAGTGATGGATGGTGTAGGGGGCGGTGTTCAGCTTGAAGTACAGCTTCAGCTTCAAAGAACCGTCGGCAGCTACCACGCCGGAAAGCACGTTGCCCGCATAGCCTTCGTCAAAGACATAGGCCGTGGATCTGGACAGCTTGTCTTTCTCGGTAACGGACACGGGGGTACCCGTGGTGCCCTTGCGGATTTCCGCATGATGAGGATCATCCAGATAGGAACCGTCCAACTGCTGATAGTAGGTCTCTACCCGGTAGGGAGTATCCGCTGCGGGTTCCCATACGGCATACAGATCGTTGCTGCCGCCTGCATTCACCCGCAGGCTGCTGCCGGGGGCAAAGGAGACGCTGCCGGAGGCGGAGGTGCTCCACCCCAGGAAGTTGTAGCCCTGCCGGGCGGGGAGCCCGGTAGTATCATAGGAAAGAACCTCTACCCGGCCGTTGACCGCCAGAGCCTCTACGGTATAGGTGGCGTCCGTGCCGAAGTTGCTGTGATAGGTCAGGGAGACGGTGTTTTCCTTCACGCCCCATACGGCGTACAGGGTCACATTCTCTCTGCCCAGGATCAGCTGGCTGCCGGGATAGTAATCCGGTGCGGCAGCTTCTGCGCTCAGGGCCCAGCCAAGGAACTGGGGCTTATCTGCGGGTCCGGTAAGGCCTGCGCCGGAGAGTACTCTGGCAGCGGCCCCTTCCGCATACCGCCCATCGTCTACGGGCACATCGCCCGTACCGCCGTTGGCGTCATAGGTAACGGTGTAGGCGTTGAGACTGCCTACTCTGGCATAGATATGGTAATCACGGGTGATCAGCATGCTGGGGTTGAAGGGGGAACCGTCCTCCATGACCCAGCCCAGGAAAGCATAGCCTTCTGCAGGCGTATAAGCGGGGATATCGCCGTTCTCCATGGCGGTGCCGTGGGGGATGCCCGCAACGGCCTTTACCACGGTGACCTTATCTTCCTGATAGAAGGTAACGGTGTGCACCGGAGCCACCCACTTGGCATAGAGGGTGATGTTCTGGGCGGGCATGGTCTTGCCGGCAAAGGCAAACTGCTCCCCTTCGCCCTGCTCGTTATCGTACCAGCCGGCGAAGATATACCCTTCCTTCCCGGCGGGGGCGGTGGGGGTATACTCCGCATCGGCAATGGACTGCTGGAACTTCCGGCTTTCGGTTTTATCTACGCTGCCGCCGTTGATGAACTTGATCTGATAGCTGTTGCGGGTGTAGTAAAACCTGGCGTTATCATAGTCACTTCCGTTGCGCGTACCTTCTTTATAGGTAAAGCCTGTGATGGGATACTTATCTTCTTTAGTAACAGTATATCCTGTACCGGGGCTGACATCCTTATGATGGAGCTTGTAGCTCACTCCGTTATAAGTCTGTCCACCGGATTCCCCGGGCAGGACTTCCGCATAGTAGTAAGCCGTTTCGGAACCGCTGCCGGTCTTGGGGCCGTAGAAGCTGGCGCCACCCAGAGGCATGGTCTGGATATTGACCTGATAGGGGCCGGACAGTCCATTCCAGTAGTCATAACTACCTGTAGTGCTCCAAGTGCTGCTGCCATTATAGGTGGGCCACTTATCGCTGATATTGGCGCCGTGCTTAGCAGTAATGCGCAGACTGGTGTTTTCTACCCATCTGTTGCTCTGCCGGTTGTAGAACTTCACCTCATACACATTGCGGGTGTAATATACCTTTACAATGGTGGAACCGTCCCCGGCGATGGTAGCCTGGGTGATGGTCTGGGCGGTAAAGCCGGTGTAGCTTTTGGCAACGGCTGCGGTCTGGCTGCCGGTGGCGCCGGTTCTGGTTTCGATGTCCTTGGAGGAGTAGCCGTTGTCATCGGCGTTCTCCAGGAAGTGGATCACCGTGTAGCTGGCAGTGCCTGCCTTCCAACCGGCCACCAGCGTGGTGTTTTCGGCAATGGCGGCAAAGTCGGCAGCGGCGCCGGCTTCCGTAAACCAGCCATTGAACACATAGCCTGGGCGAGCGGGAGCGGCGGGGGCTGCGGCGGTCTGGCCCTGGGCATAGAAAGCAGGGGCCACATAGGAGCCGCCCTTGGAATCGAAGGTGATCCAGAAGCCCTTGCTCACCTGGGCGGTCAGAGTCACATCCGCCCCGTCCAGCGTTACGCTGTCTACGGGGGTGCCGTTCAGCAGCCAGCCGGTGATGGCTTCATCCCCTGCTACAGGGAAGGATACACCGGATGTGGAGATAGTCTCTCCGTTCCGGCCGGATCTGGTAGCCACTACGGCTCCGCTGGTATTCTTGAAGAATACATAGAATACATCCGTAAAGGCGGCGGTAAGGGTAACGGTCTCCGTGGCGGTGATCCCGGTTACCACGCCAAAGCCGGTAAACCGGCTTTCGCCTGCGTACCAGCCATCAAACCGGTAGCCTTCCTTTGCGGGGGCGGCAGGCTGCAGCAGCGTATCGCCGTTTTTCACGATCTGGCGGGCGACCTCCTGCTCCTCTGCCATAAAGACATAGGTGCGGTAGAACGCATCGTCCGGAATGACGGACTGAGGCTCCACAGGGGTCTGTTCTTTGATGGATTCCTGCTCCGATGGAGCGGAAGCGGGGGATACCTCCTCCTCATTCTGCTGGGGAGCAGGCACATCCACACTTCTTTCTTCCACTATGCCTTGGGGCTGGACGCCTTCCGCTATGATGTTCACCGGCAGTGCCGTAAAGAGCATCATGAACGTAAGGACCCATGCCGTTACCTTGGACAGGGCGTTTCTCATGGTTTGTTCCTCCTTTTTCTTTTTTCCGTGCTGCATTTTCTTTTGCGGACTTTGCACCCATGACCGCAGGACACTTTTCGATGATCATCGCATTTTAAACTGACTACGGTCTATTTTAGATTACGCTACCACTATACCACAGTCGCAATGTGAAAACAATGACTGTAATGTGAATTTGCAATATTATTTTTTCATAAAATTATTAAAAACGTGAAGGATCCGGACGAAAAACAGCCTGCACCATCCGCAGGCCGCATTTCCCGGGAAAGAGTGGGGCTCTAGGGAAAAAAACGCTCCCTCCGCAGTGGAGGAAGCGTGGGTATGCGGGGATCGATGGCTGGGCCGCGGGGGCTCCCTCCTGCGTCTCTTCGGGAGGCGGGGGCGCCGGGGCGGCGGCACCGCCGCTGCCGGGCCGCTGCGCGGCCCCGGCCTTTGGCGCAGCCAAAGCCGGCGCCCCCCAGCTCCGTAAAGCCCTCAATACTCGTCTATGCAGATGCGCCGGGTGGCGTCGATATGCAGGCAGTCCAGGCTGTTCCGGGCCGTATCCAGAAAGCCCGGATCCTCGTCGGAAAAGAAATACCGGACGGTATCCTCCCCCGTTCCCTCGCCCAAAGGCAGTTCCCTTTGCAGCCGCCGGGACAGGGCTGCCCCGGAATGGATAAAAGTCACCTCCGGCATCTGCCTGCGGAAGGTCTCCACCAGAAAGGGATAATGGGTGCAGCCCATGATCACCGTGTCCACCCCCGTATCCCGGAAGGCGGCCAGATACCGCTCCACCGTCATTACGCTGATGGGATCCTCCGGCGCAAAACCGTTTTCCACCAAAGGCACAAACAGGGGGCAGGCTTTGCTGAAAACCACCGCTTCCGGGCACTTCTCCCGGATGGCCCGCTCATAGCTGCGGCTGTCGATGGTGGCCTTGGTGCCGATGACGCCGATGCGCTTGTTCCGGCTCTGGGCCAGGGCATCGTCTACGGAAGGTTCTATGACCCCCAGCATGGGCAGGGCAAAGGTCTCCCGCAGTATGGGCAGGCAGTTGGCGCTGACGGTGCCGCAGGCTATGACCACCGCCTGCACCCCCTGGGAAAGCAGAAAACGCATATCCTGGCGGGCATAGCGGGTGATGGTCTCCGGCGTGCGGGAGCCATAGGGCACCCGGGCAATATCCCCAAAATAGGTGAGCTCCAGCCCCCTTGTATAGCGGCAGATCTCGTTGAGGACCGTCAGCCCTCCCAGCCCGCTGTCAAATACGCCGATCTTGGTAATAGGATCCACAGAATCTCTCCTTGCATCTCGTCTTGTATATAATATATTGTACGTCTCCGGCTGCCTTTCAGAACAGCCGCAGTCTTTCCCCCGGTTCCTCCGGGCTTTGGAGCCAGGCGAATACCTCCTCCTGCTTATACAGGATGTCCGCTTTCCGGCACGACTGTTCCAACAGGGCCCACAGCTCCTTTTCATGGGGCAGGGGCAGTTGGTAGGCGGAGCCATAGGTACGGATATACCGCTCCTTCATCCCGGGGAAGTATCGATCCAGCTGCCGGTAAAAATACTGCCGGTCGCCGTCCCGCAGCGTCAGCCCCAGGCCAAAGGTCACAACTGCCTTTACCCTTGCCTCCCGGCAGCAGTCCAGCAGCCCCAGCAGATTCTCCCGGCTGTCGTTGATAAAGGGCAGCAGGGGGCACAGCCACACCGCCGTGGGCACGCCTTCTTCATGAAAGGCACGCAGCACCTCCACCCGGCGGGCGGTAGTGCATACGTTGGGCTCCAGAATGCGGCACAGGCTCTCATCGCAGGTGGTCAGGGTCATCTGTACCACAGCCCGGGCCTGCCGGTGTATCCGGGATAAAAGCGCCCGGTCCCGCAGGACCAGATCGCTTTTTGTCAGCACTCCTGCGCCAAAGCCATGGCGCTCTATCACTTCCAGACACCGGCGGGTCAGGCACAGCTCCTTTTCCAGAGGGTTATAGGGGTCGCTCATGGCCCCGGTAAAGATCATACCCCGCTTCCGTTTTCCGGAAAGAGCCGCTTCCAGCAGCTCCGGCGCATTGACCTTGACCTCCACATCCTCAAAAAGATGCTCCATGCCATAGCAGGTGCTGCGGCTGTCGCAATAGATGCAGCCGTGGGTGCAGCCCCGGTACAGGTTCATACCGTTTTGGGGCGAGAGGATGCTTTTGGCCTGTACCCGGTGCATAAGGAGAAAGCGCTTACTCCCAGTCGATGGCGCCGATGCTCTCCAGATAGGCTTCGGAATACTCCATATAGTCCTCCACAAAGCGCATCAGGTACATCTTCTGCTCAGGGAACAGGGCGGGAAGCTTTTCCATGAAATAGTCATAGGCCGCATCGTCGTCATAGACCTCGCCGTCATTGACGCCGGCCTCCTCCATATAGGCTTCGTCCAGCTTTATCACCGCATCCAGCAGCTGCTCCAGCACCCCCGCGGGGAGGATGTCAAAATCCCCCTGCTCCCGGAACTTGTTCAGGGCAAAGGCCTTTATTTCTTCGGCGCCGTTGTCTTCCTGAGGGACGGCCTCGTTTTTGATCTCTTCCATTCCATATGTCCTTTCTGCGGAACATCCGCTTTTGATCCATGAGCAGTATACCACCAATCTGTTCCGCCGTCCACCTGCCATTTGGGATTTTGCCCCCAGCCGTTCCCTTTTTCTTTCGGGCTCCGGCTGCCCCGCCGCATCCAAAGACGAAGAAGCCGGTCTCCGCCCCGGCCCCCAGTCCCCCCGCAGCGCTGCCCCCGGCGGCTCAGGCTTTCCCGCTGCTCGAAAGCGGGGCGAAATCCGGCCCCTCCAGGGGCCGGGGGAGCCGGAACGGCTCCTGCCAGGCACAGCCTGGCATTTCGCCCCGCAGCGCGGGAACGCGCAGACAACTGACGAGCTGCTGCCCTTCGGGTATGCTTTTGAATGAGTGGGCTGCTTCCCAACGAATCCGCACGATACCCTGCATGGCAATATGGGCGTCACAGGTGATTTTCGTTTTGAAACTCTATCAGATGCAAAGAAGAAAAAGACAATCTTTATTGCCTGCGATGCGGAAATTCTGAAATACTGCACTTTCCGAACAACAGTGCCGCTGCTGATTTTACTGTCCTGCCTGCATGAGCGAATATGAGCTGAAAAGCAAAAAAGGTTCCATGGGGCACAAAATCGCCGGCGAAGCCTATGATACTTTCATCCGGAGTACAGCAGCCATACTGATCCGGCTCTCTTCATTCTGAATTACAATGCCACGCCCTTTGTGTGGAAACCCTTTGGCTTATACCCAAACATTTTTTCCTCCCCATCGTAGCGGAAAAATGCAGCCCGCAGTCTTCCTCCGCCCGTTTACGAAAAGCGATACGCCTCACCAGTCCTCCTTTGCGTCTACAAACCATTTGGGGTTTTCAAAATATACATAGGTAGTGACCCCGTTGATAAAGCAGGTGAAGCGCATCCCCATGCCCCCGCCTATGGGGTTGGCCGCCTGAGCCGCCCCCAGTACGGACTGGATCTCGTATCTGCGCCCATCCTCCCAGATAACCGTCATGGGCCGGGTATTTCCCCCGGTATCTGTTCTGGAAACCACCTCTACATACTTCTTCATGTGTGCCTCCCACCGAGAATTAAACATTTGTTCGTATAAGAGTATATCACAAATTGTTTGCTTGTCAAGGGCATTTTTTTCGGCTATGCTAGGGGCATGAAAAAGCTGTGTATACGTTTTGCTTCCCTGATGCTGGGAGTTTTTATGCTGGCCGGTCTTAACGGCTGCCGGAAAAAGGAGGCCGCCGCCCCCATGGCGCTGGATTTTTACGCCTTTTCGCTGGGGCAGGCAGACTGCCTGCTCCTTTCGTATGAGGGGTATCATATACTCATAGACGCAGGAGAGACGGATGACGGAGAGGACATCTGCCGGGCCCTGTCCGAACTGGGCATAAAGAAGCTGGATCTGCTGGTGGTGACCCACTTTGATAAAGATCATATTGGCGGCCTGCCGGTACTGGCGGAAACCGTGGAGATTGACGGCTGCCTGATGCCCGATTACGTCCGTGACAGCAAAAAATACCGGGCCATGGAAGCGGCGCTGGAGCAGTTTAACGTACCCGTCATGCGCCTGCAGACGGATATGGGGCTGGAACTTGGCCGGGGCAGTTTTGCCTTCTGGATCTCCCCCATCCCCTATGATACGGAGGAGAAAAACGACAACGAGCTTTCCATCGTCACCCGGTTCACCTATGGAGAAACCTCCTTCCTGCTGACGGGGGATGCCGAGGGCGCCTGGCTGGAAGCCCTGTGCGACAAAAGCTATGACATAAGCTGCACCGTGCTGAAGGTGCCCCACCACGGCAAGTGGGAGCCTGACCTGGCCCTGTTTACCGCTCTGGCTCTGCCGGAATACGCCGTGATCACCGATTCCGGAAAGAACCCCGCAGATGAAGAGACCCTTTCCGCCCTGACTCTGGAGGGAGCGGAGATCCTGCGCACGGCTCAGGGCGATGTGCACCTGGTTTCCGACGGCAGGCAGGTCCGGGTCGCCGGGGAATAACAACCTCCCCCGCTTTGCTTTTAACGTCCCTTCCGGGTGACCGGGAGGGATGTTTTTTATATGCGGCCCGGGGCGGGGCGGCGGAAGCCCGGCCTACGGCCGGGGGCTGGGGCGGCCTTGGCCGCCCCAGGCAGTGGGCACGCCCACGTTCCGCCGCCCCGCACCGAGCCTTACGATGCCGCTTTTCTCCCCGCCCGGATTCTGAATCCCCTTCCCCATCTTTTTGCAGACCCGCCCGGCGGCCGGCACATGCGCCTGCCACACGGCATTCCTGCTCCTGCGGAGCCTTTGCGATATCTCTTTTATACGGCAAGGAGGCCGTCCTTTCGGACGGCCTCCTGCTTTATATCGGTATATCAATCCAGATTCAGGCGCTTCTTCAGGATCATTCGGGTGAAGAAGTAATACAGCATGCCCTCGATGATCTCCAGCAGCAGCACTACCAGCAGCCCCACCAGCAGCAGCCCCAGAGCACTCTCCGTGGATTGCTGGCTGACGCCCCACATATCAAAGAACCGTTTTACTGCATTAAGCAGCGGCTCAAACATGCGGCTCTCTGCCGCAATGCCCATAACCCCGGTGTTGAAAATCGTGGACTTGACCATATTGATCCCCAGGAAAGCCAAAATGGAAAGCACTACCCGGCCTTTGCTGGCCAGATGCCCCAGGCTCATGGACAGGTAGCACTGGAAAATGCAGGTGAATACGCTTGCTATGGCCAGGCACACCAGCAGTACCCCCATGGCGATGAGGATAGCCTGCCCTCCGGCGGTAAAATATGCCCGGACGCTCTGCCAGAAGGCCTCCATGCCCTGATACATGCCCGGAAACGCCCGCCCCAGCAGCAGCAGGGAAAGCAGACAGCAAAGCCCCGTGCCGGCCCAGATGAGCACGCCGAAAACGGCCTTGGACCAGATCAGAGAATCTGTGGATACGGGCAGGGTGAACATCAGATACCCGCTGCTTTTGAGCAGCCCGTTATAGAACCGGCCGATAACGAATACCAGCGCCAGCACCAGCACCGCCATGGTGCCCAGCACATAGAAGAACACCCCCATAGCCGAAAGCATGGCGCCCCACGGGTTATGGTTGGGCTGATACAGGGTAAGGCTGTTAAGAAAACCCAGCGCCAGTATGGCCAGCCAGCAGGGCACAAAGATCCGCCACAAAGCGCGGAATTCATATTTCATCAGTTTACGCATGGTCATTCTCCTTCTCCCCGCTGGTTTCGGGGGCATTCTCCGGTTCTGCCGGTGCAGATGGGGCAGGCGGCACAGGCTGAGCCGTCCAGGAAGGTGCGGCGGCCCCGGCCGGCTCCACCCGGAAGATCTCCCGGAACAGAGCGTCTACGGTCTTGCCCTCTGTCTCACGGATATCGTCTACGTTGCCGTGGCGCACCACCAGCCCGTCTTTCAGGAATACGGCTTCGTCCAGCACCTGTTCTACATCGGAAATCAGGTGGGTGGAAATAAGCACCGTGCCCTGGGGATTGTAATTGGTCAAAATGGTTTTCAGAATATAATCCCGGGCAGCGGGGTCAACCCCGGCGATAGGCTCATCCAGCAGATATACCATGGCCTGACGGCTCATGACCAGGATCAGCTGGAGCTTTTCCCGGGTGCCCTTGCTCATGGCCTTGACGGAATCTTTTTCGCCGATGCCCAGAGCGGCGCACATGACCTGCGCCCGCGGACGGTCAAAGTCCTTATAGAAATCCTGGAACATATCCAGAGTATCCTTCACCCTCATCCAGTTTTCAAAGTATGGCCGGTCGGGCAGATAGCTGACCATGGCCTTTGTTTCCACACCGGGGACAAAGCCGCCGATGCGCACCTCACCGGAAGTGGGCTGAAGCAGGCCGCTCATAAGCTTGATCAGGGTGGTCTTGCCGCTGCCGTTGGGCCCCAGCAGGCCGATGATCCGCCCGGAGCCCAGCTCCAGATTCACGCCCCGCAGGGCTTCCTTCCGGCCGTAGCTTTTTTTCAGCTCCCGGCATTCGATCAAAGTTTTCGTTTCCATTATACCTCCTCCTCCGCAAACCGGGCTGCTTCCGCCCGGGAATAACCCAGATATTCCATCCGCTGTACATACTGGCGGGCGCTCTCCCTGGCATGCTGCTGCCTGAGAGCCTCCACCCGCTCCTTTTCCGGGGTCACGGTCCGCCCCGCCGTGCGGTTGCTGACCAGCAATCCCTTTTCCTCCAGGGCTGCCAGCGCCCGCTGCATGGTGTTGGGGTTGACCCCGGCTTCCGCTGCCAGATCCCGCACCGAGGGGAGCCGCTCCCCCTGAGGATACTGCCCTGTAAGCACCCGATCCTCTATCTGCTGGCAAAGCTGCATCCATATGGGACTGCTGGCATTCAAAGACCAACTCATTGGCTACGCTCCTTTCCGCTCACTTATTGTACTAATATACTAATACAGTAAGACGGATTTGTCAATACCCGTTTCTGCATTTTTGCAAAGTTTTTTCCTGCACATCCGGGCCGGTGCAAAAGGATTTTCCCCGTATTCGCTGCCGTGGGGCGCACGTTCCGGCTCTGCGCCGGAACACTGCGGGGGCCCGCAGGGCCCCCGCAGGCGTGCCTGCGGCACGCGGTGCGCCCCCGCCCCCCAGACCGCTCAAACCGCATGGAGCCGCGTCCCAACCCCCGTTCCCCTGCTTTTCCCTCGCCCAAAACAAAAAAAGAGGCAGGATCGCTCCTGCCCCTTTCGGGTTCGGTTCGTTACTTCAGGTTGCCCTGGTCGTTGACCTTCACGTTGGTCACGGCAGGCATGGCGGCGATGCCGTTGTCTACCTTGATGGTGCCGTCGAACATCTTGGCTACCAGAGCCTTGTAGTCATCCTGGGTGAACTTGTCGGACCACTGGGTAGACTCAAAGGGGATCTGGACGTAGTTGGCGGTGGGATCTTCCCCGGAAACCAGACCCAGGGTAGCGATCTTGCCGGCGTAGTTCTCCCAGTTACCGTTGAGCACAACATCCTTCAGGGTGTCGTAGGTAGCGGGATACAGACCCTTCATGGCGGAGGTCACGGTCATGCCCTCGGCATACAGGCCGTCGATGATGCCCTTCTGATCCACGTCTACGCCGATGACCTTGGCGTTGACCTTCTGTGCAGCCTCAGCCGCAGAGGTGTAGATACCGCCGCCGCAGGCAAAGACCACTTCGGTGCCGCCCTGATACCAGGTATCCATGGCAGCGGTGATGTCGGCATCGCCATTGAACTGGCCGCCGTAGGCATAGTTCATTTCCACTTCAATGCCCAGCTCCTTGGCAGCGGCGTCAGCGCCCTGCACAAAGCCGTAGCCATAGCGGATAACGGCGGGAACGGCCATGCCGCCCAGGAAGCCCAGCTTGGTGTAGCCCAGCTTTACGGCAGCAAAGCCTGCCATATAGCCGCAGAGCTCTTCCTGATAGATGGCGCAGTATACGTTGGAAAGATCCACGTAGTCTTCCAGCTTCCAGTTATCGGGGTTGTAGTCATAGCTTTCGCCCTTGGCGGTAACGCCCGCCTCCAGCAGATCGCCTACGCCCACGTCCAGAGCGATGAACTTAACATCCTTGAACTTGGGAGCGGCTTCCACGATGGCGCCGGCAAATGCGTAGCCGGGCATGACCATCACGTTGTAGCCTTCGTCAGCAGCCTTCTCGATCATGGCCACACGGTCGGCAGTGTTGTTGCCGGCGGGCTTATAATAGGTGAAGGTGATGTCGTTGTCCTTGGCAAAAGCCTGGCAGGCCTCATAAGTGGTCTGGTTGAAGGACTGGTCGGTAATGTCACCGTAGTCGGTGATCATGGCGATCTTGTACTCGGTCTTGGCCGCATCGCCCTGCTGTGCATCGTCTTTCTTGGCGTCGTTGTTGCTGGAAGTGCAGGCAACCAGACCCAGTACCATGACGAGAGCCAGCAGCATAGCAAAGAACTTCTTCATAGCAATGTTTCCCTTTCTTTATTTCTGCCCCCGTGATTCCCACGGCGGCAAATTACAGGTATATTTGTATCACAATCCTCTATAAAAGTCAATTCAGGGCCTGAAAATTTTTATGCATCCCTGCATTTTATGGTATGCTTCTCACTTCCAGCGGCCGCCGGTGATAAACAGCCTGCCTTTTTTGCTCTGGCCCCCCACCTTCAGGATCTCGCCCTTTCCCAGCCCCCGGACAGAGAGCACGTCCCCCTCCTTTACGGCTGCATCCGGCTTCAGATTGATCCGGTGGTTCAGCTGGCAGTCTCCCCGCGCTATGCGCTCCACCGCCAAAGGCCGGGCTATATGAAAAAGCCCCGCCGTCACGGCATCCAGCCGCAAAGACTTAACGGTAAAGGCCGTTTCCTCCACCTCATGGGTGGGGGCGGGAGCCTCCTCCGGCGCCACGGGTTCCGCCTGCACGTTCTGGCGGCCCACCTTGTCCAAAGCCCGCTCCATGGCTCCTGCCGCCGCCGGCGTGCAGAAGATATAGGCGGTCTTTTCCCCGGGTAGAATATCTCCCAATGCATCCCGGGTCAGCCCCAGCGCCAGCACCGCCCCCAGATAGTCCCGGTGGGTCAGCCGCCCCAGGTCCCCCCGCAGGGCCACGCAGGCGATCTCCTCCGCCATGAGCGCCTCCCCCTCCTGCTCCCATTCCGACAGAAAAAAGGCCATACGCCTTTCGCAGCCCTCCCGGCCGCCGAAAAGCACTGGGGCGCCCTCCCGGCCGGCTCCCCACTGCAGGGTCAGCGCCTGTTCCTCCTCCGTCAGAAACCGGCTGTGCGTCATGCAGCCGCTCCTGTCCCTCCGGCGGGAAAGATCCTCCAGCCGGCGGATCAGCTCCTCCCGTTCCATGGGCTTATTCCTCCTTCTTTTCGTCCTCCGGCAGCCGGAGCCGATTGGGCAGAGCTCGCTGCCGCTGCCTGAGCAGGTCGTCCATCCGCCGGAACACCTCCCTGCATTCCTTCTCAAATTCCCTGGAAGAGGTGCGCAGCACCCCGGCGCCCACCGCCGCCAGCTGTATGAGCCCGTCCCCCGTCACCAGACGCACGGCGTGATTGGGGCCGATCTCCTCCAGCAGGGTCTGCAGATATCCGTCCGCACTGACCCCCGCCGGCGTAAAGGCCACGTGGACCCCGTGGTATACAAAGCGGTTCTCCCCTTTGCTCTCTCCGCCCCGGCCGTCAAAGACCAGCACCATGGCGCTGCCCGTAAAGCCGCAGTAATTGCTCATCTCGTCCATGAGCCGGGTGCGGGCGGCCTCCAGACTGCCCTTGGCCAGAGTGCGCAGCTCCTCCCAGGCATACAACAGGTTATAGCCGTCCACCAGCAGCCAGGGAGTCTGCTCCCGCAGAGGTGCTTCCGTTTCCGTCTCCTGCGGGCGGCTCTCCGGGGCCCGGTACAGCTCCGGCCTTTCCTCCCCGAACTCCCGGCGCAGGATCTCCCGCAGCTCCCGTTCCTCCAGATTCACCCGCCGGTGGACCGTTTCTTCTCCCTTGCGGAAGTGTACCGCCGACTGGGCATGCATATAATTGTCCGCCTCCCGCCAGGAGACGATCTCCCCCGTGCCGTGGACGCAGAAAACGGAATCCGCCGGGTGCTCCACGTCCCGCCCGGGATCATACGCCATGCGCGCTATGACCGCCTCCGGGTCATGGCAGAGATCGTATCCGTCCGCCCGGCACCAGAAACGCCCTTCTCCCCGGGTATAGGAAAGGAATTCCCCGGCATAGTTGCCCATGGAGGCCACAGGGCACCGGCCGCGCAAAAGCATGGCCGTCCCTTTCTGCACGGGGGCTTCCATCACTCCGCCCATGCGGCGGATATCCCCCATGGCCCGGCCCAGCAGCGAGGCCGGCAGCTCCATGGAAAAGGCATACCAGGGCTCCAGCAGCCTGCATCCGGCCTTCATAAGCCCCTGCCGCAGGGCCCGGCCGGCCGCCTCCCCCATGTCGCCGCCCTCCGTATGCTTCACATGGGTCCGGCCCCCGGTAAGGGTGATCTTCATATCCGTCAGGGGAGAACCCGTCAGCACCCCCGCAGAAGGCCGGGCCGCCAGCTGGCTCAGCACCAGATTCTGCCAGTTTCGGGTGAGCATGTCCTCCGGGCACCGGCTTTCATACAATATCCCGCTGCCCCGGGGCAGGGGCTCCAGCAGCAGATGCACCTCTCCATAGTGGCGCAAAGGCTCAAAATGTCCGGCGCACAGCACCGGTGCGGCCACCGTCTCCTTATACAGCACGGCGCCTTCATCCAGCTCCGCATCCACCCCCAGGCGGCGTTTGAGCAGGCTTTTGAACACATCGATCTGCACCTGCCCCATAAGCTGCACCCGGATCTCTCCCAGCCGCTGGGAAAAAGTCAGCCCCAGGGCAGGTTCCTCCTCCTCCAGCTCCCGGAGCCGGGGCATGAGCCGCACCGGGTCACAGCCCTTCGGCAGCACCAACCGGTAGCTGAGGGAAGGCGTCAGCCGGGAAGGATTCTTCTCCCCCTCAGCCCCGATATACCCGCCCGGCCGGGAAGCGGTCAGCCCCGTAAACACACACACATCCCCCGGCAGGGCCTCCTCGGCGGCGGTATAGCGTTCCCCGCCGTAAAAGCGTATCTCCTGGAGCTTCTCCTCCCGGGGCTCTCCGTTTTTCTGCCGGTAGGACAGATTCTCCTTTATGCGGAAGGCACCCCCCAGCACTTTGACATGAGTGAGCCTGTGTCCTTCCCTGTCCCGCTCCACCTTGAAAACCAGTGCACTCTTTTCCTCCCGATATCGGGGGGCCGGGCAGTATTGCTCCAGCAGATCCAGCAGTGCATCTATACCCTGCTGCCGCAGCCCGGAACCGAAGGCCACCGGGAAAAGCAGCCGCCGGGCTATGAGCCGCCGGATATCCTCCTTTTCCAGAGTGCCGGAAGAAAGGTACCGCTCCATGGCCTCTTCTTCCAGCAGAGCCAGTTCCTCCATGGATACCGGCCGGGAAAAGTCCATAAAGCCGCCCCCGAACTCCTTTTCCAGCAGCTGCATATGTTCCTGAGGGGTATAGGGACTGATATCCATTTTGGTAACGAATACGAACACCGGGATTCCCCTGCCCCGAAGCAGCTCCCACAGCGTCCGGGTATAGGGTTGGGGGCCGTCGGTACCGGAGATCAGCAGCAGGGCGCAGTCCAGCGCCGGGAGCGTACGCTCCATCTCCGCCCCAAAATCCCCGTGGCCGGGAGTATCCAGCAGGGTAAAGCGGGTATCCTTCCAGGTGAAGGCCGCCTCCCGGGCAAAGATGGTAATGCCCCGGCTGCGCTCCATATCGTCAAAATCCAGCAGTGCGCTGCCCTTATCCACCCGGCCTGCCCGGCGGATGGCCCCTGCGGTATACAGCATGGCTTCAGAAAGGGTAGTCTTGCCCCCATCCACATGGGCCAAAAGCCCCAGAGTGCGTTTTTCCATGGGGAAGCCTCCTTTCCGGCATGGATTGTATTTTGTATGAGGTATATTGTAGCACAGATGTATCTTGTTTCTCAACCCGGCCCATAGTATACTGATAGCGACTTTATTGCAAAGGAACCGGTTTGTCATGAAGATCCCCGTAAAAGAAAACACCTATGCCCAGGTCATGGCCCTGCCCCGCCCCCGGCACCATATGCCCAAACGGCCGGGACTTCTGTTCCGGCTGCTCATGCGGGCAGCGGCCCGAAAGGATCTGAAGGAGACCCATTTTACCTATACCAGCGATTCCCTGACGGCGGAAGAGGCGGGCCCCTGCCTGATCCTGATGAACCACTCCAGCTGGATCGATCTGCTGATGGTCACGGAAATATTCAAGGACCGACCCTACTGCACCGTATGCACCGGGGACGGTTTTGTGGGCAAACGGTATCTGATGGAGCAGATGGGCTGCATCCCCACGCAGAAGTTCGTTACAGACTTTACTCTGCTGACGGATATGGCCTACGCCCTGAAAAAATGCCGGTGCAGCGTGCTTATGTACCCGGAGGCCAGCTATACCTTTGACGGCCGGGCCACGCCCCTGCCCCGGCGCATGGGGCTGCTGCTGAAAAAGATGGGGGTACCGGTGCTTTTTGTAAAAACGGAGGGAGCCTTTGCCAGGGATCCCCTGTATAACTGCCTGCAAAAGCGGCAGGTGGACGTAAGCGCCCATGTAAGCAGGCTCCTTTCCAGAGAAGAAATACAAAACAAATCCGTTCAGGAGCTGGATGATATCCTGACCCGGGCCTTTACCTTTGATAACTTTGCCTGGCAGAAGCAGCAGGGCATAGAGATCACAGAGCCTTTCCGGGCAGACGGCCTGCACCGGATCCTGTATAAATGCGCCTGCTGCGGCACCGAAGGGCAGATGGAAGGCAGGGGCACGGAACTGGTATGCCACGCCTGCGGGAAGCGGTATACCCTGACCCCCCTGGGAGAACTGAAGGCGGCGGAAGGGGAAACGGAGTTTGCCCATATCCCCGACTGGTATGCCTGGGAGCGGGCGCAGGTTCGGGAGGAAGCCGAAAGGGGCGAATACCTTTTGGAAACGCCGGTAAAGATAGGCATGATGGTGGATTACAAGGCCATTTACATGGTAGGAGAAGGGCATCTGCGGCAGGACTGCGAAGGATTTACCCTGACGGGCTGCGGCGGGGAGCTTGCCTATACCCAGAGCGCCCTTTCCTGCTACGGGCTGTATGCCGACTACTTCTGGTATGAACTGGGAGACGTGATATGCATAGGCAACGGAGAACACCTGTTCTACTGCTTCCCTCAGGGAAATGTGCCTGTGGCCAAAGCCCGGCTGGCCGCTGAGGAGCTGTATAAGCTGCACAAAAAGCGCTGAAAAGTCACCGGAACGCAAAAAGCAAGCAGACGCATCTGCTTGCTTTTGTTTTGCCCGCGAAAACGGGGTTTTCTTCCGGGGATCCGGCGGCAGCACCGGTTCGAAGGCGGGGGGCGCTGCCTTTGGCGCCTGCGGCGCCAAAGGCCGGAGCCGCTGTGCGGCTCCGGCTGGCGGCTGCGCCGCCCCAGCGCCCCCGTGCCCGCACCTCTCCCTGCTCGGGAGCAGCCTCCCCGCCGCATATACGCAAAGCGCCCCGCCGGAATTCCCCGGCGGGGCGCCTGTATGCTTTGTATTTTCCTCAGCCCCGGAAGCAGTCTTCATCCACGATCACCGTTACATCGTGATGGAACTGCAGTATGGAAGCCGGTACCCAGGGGGTCACGGGGCCCTTGAAGGCCTTTTCCATAATGGCATGCTTATCCTTTCCCGTGGCCATCAGCAGGATACGCTCCGCCCCCATGACCGTACCGATGCCCATGGTCACGGCGGAAAGGGGCACCTCCTCCAGCGAGGCAAAAAAGCGCCGGTTGGCCTCCCGGGTCATATCGGTAAGGCGGGCCTCATGGGTATACCGCCGGAACACGTCCTCCGGCTCGTTAAAGCCGATATGCCCGTCATGACCGATGCCCAGCAGCTGCAGATCGATACCGCCCAGACTTTCGATCCGTTCCTCATATTCCCGGCAGGCCGCCGCCACATCCTCCCGCAGACCGTCGGGCACAAAGGTGTTCTCCGGCCGGATGGATACATGGTCAAACAGCTGCTCCTGCATGAAGTACCGGTAGGACTGGGGATGAGCCGGGGAAAGGCCCCTGTATTCATCCAGATTCACCGAGCGCACATCCCGGAAGCTGAGCTTCCCCGCTTTTTCCCGGGCGATAAGCTCCCTGTACAGGGGAATGGGAGTCGAACCCGTAGCCAAACCCAGCACGCAGGCGGGCTTTTGCTGCAAAAGTGCTTCGTATATATCCGCCGCAAAGCGGGCCGCCTCCTGTTTATCCTTGGCTACGATCCATTTGATTCCCTGATGCATGAAACTCTCCTTTTTCCTTTTTGGTGCAAAAGCGGCTTATTCCGCCGGGGTTGGGGTGCTTTCCGGCTCCAGCAGCAGGATCACGTCCCGCAGGTTCCTGTCCTTGCCCGGATGGTTGATCCGCTCTCCCATATAGGCTATCTGAGCGGAGATGCCTCCATCCAGATTATAGGCAGCCTTGCAGCCCAGATCCGCCATAAAAGCCGCCAGTTCCTTCATGCTCAGCCCCAGGGAATAGCCCTGCTGCCGCCCGTCCACCACCAGCAGGCAGTAATGACCGGGGCTGTAATACCCTATGACGGTTCTGGGGTTCCGCCCGGCAATGGCATCCGGCAGATTGAAGCTCTCCGCCGGATCTCCGTTTTCATCCAGCAGGATGGGGCCGAAATTCCAGCTCTGCCAGGGGTCTTTGGCCAGAATGGCTTCTTTGTCTATCTCCCCGGGGCTGTACATCTCCATGGTGCCGTCCTTATACAATACGCACAGATCCCGTTTATATGGCCTGGATTCATACTCCAGCACGCCGTCTGTAAACACCAGGCCGCTTTTGTTGGGATTGCTGTAATCCCCGGAAACCGTCAGGATCGCCCCATAGGCCCGGGCGATCTTTTCTATGAACTGGGTGCCGCCCTTCTGGAAGGTGCCCTGTTTGGAATAGCCCCGGCGCAGGGAGGTAATGTCCTTTATATATATGTCCGCCAGAAAGTAGGCGATGGTTCGGCCGGAATAGGCGTTTTTCGTCTCCTGCACCCGATGGAGCGTGATCCGCAGGTTTTCGGAGAAGTATCCATCCTCCCCCACCTGAGGATCCCCGGTGGAAAACAGCTTCCCCTCCCTCCAGGAAAGGAGCCCGTAAGGAGTAGGCGCAGGGGTAACGGGCAATGTGGGCAAAGCCGTGGGGGCCGGAGTAGCCGTAGGGACAGGAGTAGCCGTAGGCGTCTGCACCGGCAGAGGCGAAACCGTTTCCGGCATGCCGGCAGCCTGCTTTTCCGTATGCCCGGGAGTGCAGGCTCCCAGAAGCGCACACAGCAGCAGCCCCCCCAGCAGGCACATATATTTCCAAATTACGGCAGAATTGCCCTGAATATTCCGTTTCATATGGAGTAAGTATAGCAATCCCCTGCATAAAATGCAATCCAAACCTTTACGCAGCCCCGCCCCGTACGCCGCCTGGGCCCCGCCCTGTCCGGCCCGTTCGGTTTCGATACAGGGGCGGCCCGCAGCAGCGCGGCTGCGCCGCTCTGCCCTGGGGGCTTCAGCCCCCAGGCGGCAGGTCCCCTGCCGCGGCGGCCGCCCGCCCCCTGGTGCCTGCCTCCCTCCGGCCTTTCCCCGCCCCCCGAATACCGAAACGCCCCCGCCGGCATGGATGCGGCAGGGGCGTTTTTCTATCCTATTTATTCATTTCAAAAAAGTGCAGCCATATGTCCTATATATTTTGTTCAGAAAGCCACAGCAGAAAGTTCTTCGCTAAATCCAGTTTAAAAGCAGACATATTTCGAAGCATTTCTGCCACATCTCTCCATTTTTCTCCCTCACAGCGAGTACTTCCCACCAGAAATTCATCCGGTGTCGTATTCAGCGCAACTGCCAAACGCATCACAACCTCCAAAGAAGGAATTGACGTAGCTCTCTCGATACAAGATAAATACTTATCACTGATTTCTGCTTGTTCACATACTTCCACCTGTTTTAATCCTAATTGCTTTCTACGTCTGGCAATTCTTTTTCCAATCTCTGCATAATCTAATTCCATAAGTATACGCTCCTTCTGGTACGCAGTTTACAGAAACCACGCCTGTTGAAGAACATCTTTAAAGTTTACTTTTCCGCTTGACATACGAATATATTGCATTTATAATTGAATAATCAACTTTAAAGACGATTTTATGTCAGGAGGAAAACACATATGGCCGATACAATGGGTACATTAGAAGCCTCACGAAAATGGGGCTATACTCAGGCAACCATTCGAAAATGGTGTAAAGTTGGACTTATTAAAAACGCAAGTCGCGACAAAGAAGGTAGTCCCTGGCACATCCCAAAAGATGCAATTTGTCCAAAACCATTGAAAAAGGAGAAAAAACAATGAAAAAAATGGGTTCTTTAATTTTAAGTATTATTTTTGCATTATGTCTGCTCTCTGGCTGCGCCGTAAAGATTGCAGAAACGCCAATCCTGATTGATGAAACGCCTGCAGTAGAGGCGCCTTCAGTCCCAAGTAAAGTGTTTGTTCTTGAGAGCTTTACCCTTAAACGGCTCAAATGGCTCGACACAAAAAAACAATATACTGTCGGCAAGAATAGCAAGTTGAACGATGCAGGTCAAATTATCAGCTGCGAGGATGAATACCGCTCGACTTCCTTTATATATGATGAAATTGGCGCTATTATAGCGATAAACTCTACAAAAAAAGCGGATGGTGAAGTTGGTTATATGTCCATCTCCTATAAAAACGGCGTCCCAACTTCATATTATTATGATTTAAATAATAATTTCACATCAATAAAAAATGTTAGTATAGAACCAAAGTATAATGATGCTGGCCAAATAACAGAACTTATTCAGCATGTAGAACGTACTGATGTTGAAAGTCATAAGACCAGCTATGAAACAGAAAAATATGAGTTTGAATACGATGAAAATGCACGCATTTCCTCAGCAAAATATTATTCGGAAGGAGTACGCGACCATATCATACTTATTTCTTATGATGAAAATGGCAATATGACATCATGGAAATTTGTTGAAAACATAGGCGTGGATCCATATCTAAGTCTTGATTTTTCCTACAAGCTCGTGGATGGAGCTCCAGTAACTCCTACGGCAGCAAACAGTATTATCCCTTTCTATAACTGGGAACGTATGATGAGCTTCATCTTGTAATTATTCACGATAACTTGTAAACATCACCGAAACGCCCCCGCCGGCAGGGATGCGGCAGGGGCGTTTTTCTTGCGGGCACGAACCTTTCCCTTACTCCTCCGGGCACGCCGAAAGGCCGACCGGCTCCCTCTCCCAGGGCAGGGGCAGCTTTTGTACCAGCCCGATCAGCTGCCCGGACAGGACCACCGTCAGCAGGGAATACCCTATGCGCTTCAGAGGGATATAGGTCAAAGAAAGCCCCAGCACCACAAGATCCGCCATCAGGTATACCCACTGTATCTTCCAGCCCGTAGCATGGGAAATGCTCATGGCCAGGGCATCATCGCCTCCGGGAGCCCCGCCTATGCGCACGCACAGCCCGGCGCCCACCCCCACAAACACCGCCCCCAGCAGGGCCGCCAGCAGGGGCAATTCATACAGCCCCGGCCACAGAGGATCAAAACATTCAAACAGACGGTAGGAAAGGGAGAACCCGCCGGTGGACAGCAGGGAATATACCGCAAACTCCTTTCCCAGCAGCTTCCAGCCCATGGCATAGCAAAGCACGTTCAGCACCGCCCCGGAAACGGCAGGCGAAATGTTGAACCAGTTTTCCAGCAGCAGGGTCAGTCCCAGCACGCCCCCTTCCGTCACTCCCGCCATGGCGTGTACATTATACAGCCCAAAGGCCAGAAAGGCGCTGCTCAGCACCGCCGTCAGGCAGGAGGCAGGCTTCAGCCGGGGCATCCAACTTCGTATTTTATTCCATATGTTCTTAAAACTTCGTTTCATATTTTATATATATATATATTGTTTATCTTGTCTGTTGCTTACTTTGATTCGCTTTGGAGTGAGGCGCTGCAGCCGCTACAGCGGGCTCTTTGCTCCAACGGAAAGGCCTCTTCCTCCTCCTTCAAAGCCCGGGCAAAAGCATACATGGCCTTGGAAAAAGCGGCCGTCTCCTCCGCCGCCCGGCCATAGGCCCGTTCCTCCATGGCGTACAGGGGGCGCAGGGCCTCCTCGGCAGCCTGCCTTCCCGCAGGCGTCAGGAGGATATGCTTCTCTTTGGTGTGGGCTACGGATACCAGCTCTGCATATCCCTTCCGGATACATTCCTGTACAATGGTATTCAGGGTGGTCTTGGGGATCATCCACTGGCGGCAGATCTCTATCTGGGAATGGGGTGCTCCGTCATCCAGTGCATAGAGCAGGGCCAGGGTATTGTCTTTGATCCCCAGCTTCCGGGCCATGCGGGCATAGATCCCGTCCAGCATGTTGGAGGCTATCATCAGCTCCCGTATTTCCTGTCTGTGTGCATCCATAAAACGCTCCTTTCAGAACCGGCTTCTGCGCTGCGGCGGTATACTCCATACGAAAAATCCCGATTCGTACTTCATCATTATAGTACGAATCGGGATCAAAGTCAAGTACCGTCCTGCACACCTCCGCTCCGGCAGCAGACACCTTCAAAGCCTTTCGGCATTTTTCTTTGGCCGGAACACCACAAAAACAGGCTCTGTATGCAAAATATCTTCCAAGCCTCTACGGCAGGATGGATTTATAATAGCCGCCTAAGTCCCCAAGAGCGTTGAGAATCGGCAGCATTTTCTGTCCCGGTTCAGTAAGTCCGTATTCTACCCTCGGGGGCATTTCCTGATAATCGTGCCGGCAGGCCAACCCGTCATCGATCATCTGGCGTAGGCTGTCAGTCAGCGCTTTTTTGGATATGTCCTCCAGATCCCGCTGCAATTCGTTAAACCGCCACGGGCGCATTTTCAGATTGCGAAGGATCAGCAGCTTCCACTTTCCGCTGATCAAAGATACGGCAGCGACTGCCGGGCACACCGGGAGCTCTTCCTTGGTTTTCATATCCGTACACCTCCCTTTTAAGTACAACGCACTTCTTTCTGCATGTACAGTTATAAAAAGGTGCGTACTTGTTTTTGATATGCGGAGCAGTAAACTGAAAACAGGCAAGGAACTCTTGCAAATACCTTTTGGAGGACTTATCCATGGCAAACTATACAAAACTCAATGCCGGAACGGAAAACCGCACCGAGCTGCATGATGTGCCGGGGCTGACCAGCGCAGAAGTCAGCATCAACCGGCTCCCGGCCGGAGCAGGCAAAGCGGAGATCGGCGAAGAAGCAGTACCCCTTACCGCCGGAGACTGGCTGAAGGTGGCTCCGGCTGCCAGGCGCCGTTTCTCTGCGGCCACCGATACAGGGCTTACCTATATCTGCATCCAGACCGGAGAAAACTCTCTCGGCGGCTTCACCGCAGAGGATGTCATTTGGTGCTGAATACAAAAAGCAGGGCGCTGCAGGACCTCCCTGCAAGAACGGACTGCGATCCTGCCGGGCAGAATACAAAGACGGCGCAGCCTGGAAGCCGCGCCGTCTTTTTGCCGGATCATCCGTTGTTTTACAGCTCTTTTTTCAAAAGGATCATTTCTTCCGTGCGGCAAACTTCCGTAAAGCCGTGCCGCAAAAACAGGCGGAGCGCCGGGTTGTCCGAAGCAATATCGTCATACAGCACCCGGATCCCGTTCTCCTTTGCGGCGGCGCACAGCAGATCCAAAGCCCGGCCGCCGTAGCCCCGCCCCCTATAAGGCGCATACAGGATCACATTGGCCATGTATGCCCCGCAGTCCGCCTCATAATGGTACGCAACTTCTCCCAGAAAGGCTTCGTCCTGTTCTTTCAGATACCGGTAATACCGCCTGCCCTCCGTGTTTTCCACCCAGCAGGCATACCAGCTTTTCCATCTTTCCTCCGGAAAATCTATCACGCCGCCCCAGGCATGGTTATAGAACATGGTCGTCTCATCCGCCAGCATTTTCTGCCGGAACCACATATCCTCCAGCCGGGGTACATACAGTGTGCACATGGGTTCCTCCCTGCTCATAGGCATCTCCTTACAGCTTGAAAAAGCCCTCCATCTCCCCTTCTTCAAAAGAATACAGCCCCAACGCCCGGTAAAACCGGACGGCGGGAGTATCCGCACCCGTGACTACAAACTTCTGGCGCACATCGGCATACTTCTCCAGCGCCGCCTCCATGAGGGCCTTTCCTATGCCACGGCGCTGATACGCCTCCAAAACCAGCAGATCCTGGATCAGCACCGTATGGGCGCCGTCGCCGATGCACCGTATAAAGCCGATGAGCCTGTCTCCCTCAAAGGCCCCCAACGCATACAGCGAAGCCTCCCAGGCACGGTACAGCCTCGGATCATCCCCCAGATATGCAGTCCAGCCCAGAGCCGCATACAGCTCCTTCACGTTTTCCATATATTCTCTGTCCAACGGTCGGTAAGTGATCATATGGCACCCCTCCTCCATGAATTTCCGTTCGCCGTTCCGCCGCCCTGCCCGCCGGACGGAAAAATCACTCCAGCGCCGCAAGGTCAGACCGGGCATACCGGGCGGTCCCCGGCAGACTCTTTTTATATTTCCAGCAGCGGATGGCTTCCTCCAGACTTCTGCCCGGGTTATCCGCAAAGAAATCCCGTATGTATGTATTATACACGAGCTGCCGGTCCATGGGCGGTTTGTGCTTCTTCTTTTCCTCCCGGATGCGGTAATAGGCCTGCACCGCCTCTCCATAGGTTTTGCCCGCATTCTCCTTCAGCCACCTTTGAAAGGGGACGGAAAAAGAAAAGCTTTTCCCGATTTTCTCCTCAAAAAAGGCTCTGTGCTTTTGGGAACATACCACATGAGGCTCTATGACCGCCGCTTCGGTGATCTGCTCCTCGCGGACCGCCGCCTTTGGGGCCGGAGGGGCTTTCTCCGCCTCCCCCGTATCCAGAAACCGGGCGACTCTTTCCGTAAGGTCTGCCTTTGCCCCGGAAGCGGGCAGATGGTTTTCCCGGCAGAAGGCGGCCAGTTCTTCCTTCAGGTAATAATAACTGCGAAATGCTTTTACGTCCGGTTTATCGTGCAGATCCGGTCTTGTACCCATTGCGTTCTCTCCTGCTCCTGCGGCTGTTCTCAAAAGACCGGCAGCGCCCTGCGCCTTTTACAGGATCTCTCCCCGCCAGGGCAGTTCCGCCGCCTTCAAAAGCTTTCGCAGGGCGAAAAGAAAGCTCTGAGCCTTTTCCGGCTCCAGCAGGAACCAGTATACGCCCTCGCTCCCCACGTCCAGCGCTGCTACCGCAAAGGGGCAGGCATGCTCCGCCAGCTCCTCCAGCGCCAGAAAGCCCTTCTGTTCCCTCGACTCCCATGCATAGGTATGGGGCAGCCCCAGAGCCGCCGCCACCCGGTTCAGCTGCGCCTCTGTCTGCGCAGAGGTATCTGCCCCCGCAGTATAGCCCGCCAGCCCCGCTTCCACCAGCGCATTGCACAGGGCCCCCAGCCAGCTGCGGCTCCACAGGGGCTTTTCCCGAGCCGCCGCCCACAGGGCTTCTTCGGCTCCGGAGGGCAGCTGCAGCCGTTCCATCAGCGCCCGGGCGCTTTTCAGCAGGGCAAACGCAGGCTCCAAAGGCGGCGCTTTGGGGATAAGCAGCGCCTCTTTATCCCGGCAGGCAGAAAGCATCTCCTCCAGCACCTCCATGCGGCGTATGGCGCTCTGGGCCCAGGAAACGCAAAAACGCTCTGCCCGGGCTACCGCTGCGGGATCCTCCACCCCCCGTGTCTCCCCCTTCTCCGCAAAGTTTATACCCGGGGCCTGTGCAAAGTCCCCCAGGGGCCCGGCGCAGGGAGCCGTTATATACTCTATCCCCCGCAGGTACAGGGTCTCTTCCGCCGGCCGGTATACCATGGCGTAGGTGGTAAACTCCGCCGCATCCCACATTTCCAGCGCCCAAAGGCCATGGGCCGTATCCTCCACCGGCTGGCTGCAGGCAAAGCCGTCGGGGCTCTGGAGCCGTTTTTCCTCCGCCTCCAGACGCAGGCACAGACTCTTCAAAAAGGGCAGACACCGGTTGTACAGGCTCTGAGCCTCCGGAGAGAGAGGCCCCCGGGGCACCTTTTCCAGCACCAGCGCCAGTATCTCCCGGCCCGCGCCGCTGAGCACCCGGCCCTCCGTTTCCAGCGAGCGCCAGCTGCGGCTCTTCCAGCCCGCCTCAAACAGGGCGGGGAACAGCGCCTCCCCGGCAAAGGGCTGCCAGCCCGCCATATTTTCCCCGTCCAGCGGCTGGGCGCAGGGCTGCACACGCCCTCCTTCGTCTACCCGTCGGCCCTGGGGATCCATGCCGATGATCCGCCTGCCACGGCGGGAAAAAAGAGGCTCGTCCATAGGCCGCCCGCATCCGGGGCAGAACCGCGCGGAAAGCAGGGTGCTGCGGCCGCAGTACAGGCAGCGTTTTTCCCCCATGGGCTTGCCGCAAAGGGGACAGAAGTTGTAGTTGCGAAGGAAGGTATGCTGGCAGTGCTGACAGATCATGGTATATCCTTATCTTGATTGTTTATGCAGCAACAGTATACCACAGGCACCGACCCAATGCAATTCCTGCCCGGCAGGCAGTCAAGCCGCCATATCCGATAGCTCCGGCCGGAAGAAATGCAGAAAGACCTGTGTATAAGCCGGAATTATAAAATGCCCGGCCGCTCTTTTCCGGCGGCACATACATTGCCCTGCGCCCTCCTGTATGCCCTGCTACCGTAAAGGACGCCAGAATCAGCAGGAGCCCGGCATACCGGTGGGCGGCCAGGCTCCTGCTGTGGCTTTGTAAAGCGGAAGCTTCCTCACGCTGTGATTTCATCAAAACGGGGCAGCTGCGCTTCATCGTCATTGATATCCTTCTTTCGCCATTTGAGAAAATGCCTGTGCGCCGCCCGGTTCCAATGACTGTATATACATTCTCTGTTTCTGCCGGCACCGCTTGTTCGCCTTATCTCCGTTGATTTGTATTCGCCTGCCGAATCCGCTGCATGCCCCCTGCGGGCCGGAACCTACCGGTCAGCCTCGCAATAAAAAAGTATATCCGCTTTCCCTTCCTGTTTCGTGTGGCGGTACACATTCGTATCCAGCCCGCCGATATAAAAACCGGAATGCAGATAAAACAGACAGGCCCCCGGATTATTGTCCTGTCCCTGTGTGTAAAGCCCGCAGTAGCCGTTTTGTACAGCAATCTCCTTTGATTTTTGTATCAGCCTCTGCCCGATATGATGGCCGCGGTATTCCCTGCTCACCTTCAGGTCGTACAGATACATATACTTGAAAAAACCTGGTTGGAGGATCGCCAGCCCCACGCATGTATCGTCATCATAGGCGCCTAGAAAGATACTGTCCGTCATGGAGCCGTACTCATAATGCGCATCCGGAAAGCACATTTCCGTAACGTTTTCCGGGTCGAAGCGGCGCAGTTCATACGTCCAGCTTGTGCCGTTGTATGACGGAACAATTTTTCCGAACAGTTTGAACGGCTCATTCGGAAGGCAGACGTCTGCGCTATGCTGTGCATCAATTACCCGGATTTCGATCATTTCAGCCTCCTTTGCAGCTTTCCGCTCATATTGCAGCGGATCACCTGCGCTTTAATTGCTCAAAGTGATACCGCGGTTTTCCGATGCTCTTCTTTCCGTACTCGATCGCTTCTGCCGGGCAGTAGCAGATACAGGCCATGCAATGGGTGCATCCTTTCCCCCATATGGGTTTTCCGTTTTCAAGCCTGATGCAGTTCATCGGGCAGTTTTTCACACACCGCCCGCAGCCGATACAGGCATCATTCGCATGAAACGGGGAAGATTTAACAAAAAGCCGATAAAACACGGGGTTTACCGGGCCGCTCACAATGCGGTCATAAAAATTGTTCCGGGGAGCAGCAAAAGATCGCCCCGCCCGGATGCGCGCAATGGCGGCGTCAATACCCGGCTCCGCTTTCTCCACGATTTTTCTGGCTTCCTCTGTCTGCGGCACCCCAAACATGGCAATGTAGTTTTCCGGCATGACGATCTGCGCCGTGCCCATATAGCGCAGATGCTTTTGGTCCGCAAGCCGCCGATTATATTTTGCCGCATTACCGATCTCGCTGCCGCAGTCCATCACAAACCACATACGTTCCGCACCGGCCAGCTCCGTTTTAGAAAGCCAATCCTCTACGATCCGCGGAATACGCCAGGCATACGTGGGAGCCACAACGATCACGTCACGCTCCGTCCGTATCGGCGAATTATCATTCGCCTTGATTTTCGCGTTCAGATCTGTTATTTCATCCTGCAGCCCTTCTGCGATCCGCCTTGCCATATAACGGCTGTTGCCTGTCCCGGAAAAGCATAAAACCATGTGTGATCACCTCCGCAAACTGAAGTTTAATGCCTTACAGCCACATTACAATAAGGCCCACAACAGGCGCAAATACAAGCCCGATGATCATGCCCCTTAAACTGGCCTTGCAATGAAACCAGACAGCGGATTTTTCTATCGGACTGACCTTGGCCATTTTATAGAACTTATCCAATTGAGCCATTAGAATGTCCACCACTAAAAAGTCATACCAATCCACCACAAGCCACAAAAGATATGCGGTCACTGCGGCGTCTAAGAATGTGGTAATGCCGTTAATAAACCGCAGAACGAGGGCAAATAACACCGCATAAATAATGATCGCTATGGATTTACGGATTATGTTGCTCTTTTTGGCTGGCGGCTTTTCCGCGACCAGGTTCAAGCTGCGCAGCTTATCTGTCACAATGGGCGGATAATCATTCGTAAAGATCTCTCTCCGCTTTGCGCACATGATTTCCAGCATGGCAGTAAATAAGGCGCAGGCGACAATACATTCGATCCAAAAAATCATAAACAAACCTCCTTCGCAAATAAAATGCCTGTGTACCAAGACGCGAACCGCATCGGATGCAGCTCCATGGAAGTTCTTTTAATCCCAAACAGATTCCGGGCCTCCGGCACTGCGCACAATCACTTCTGTTTCCAGCAGATCCACATGCCGCTAATTCCTGTAAAAATAAAAATCGCATTTGTCGCTGCCGCGCCCTATCGTGCCCTGCCGCTCAAAGATGATGCCGCACATGTCTCCATAGACACGGTCATCGCTCAGGCAGAAAGTGCCCGTCAGCTCTTTGCAGCCCAGCAATTGGCAATACTTCATATAGGGGCACTGCAGAACATTGACCCTGTAACGCCTGCTGTCGGATTCAATTTCTTCGAATTTGAAACCTGCATCTCCGCTGAACATAGTGCCGATCATCTTGTGGAAAATCTTAAAGAAAAGAGGGCGGATGAAGGGAATCTTCGTTGCAGTATGCAGACGCTTCCGATCAGGCTCTACCCCTATTCTTACGGATTCTTCTATCAGAGCTATGGCTTCTTCCCGTGGGATATATCGGATCATCTGCAGATAAATGGCCGCTCTCGGGAAAATCATCCGTTCCGTATGTATCCTTTCCTTTTCAGGCAGGTCTTTATATTTGCCGCACAATTCGTTGCAAAGCTTTACCGCATCGTTCACCAGAATATCCGTCTGTTCCCTGCCGATCTTCTTGTTCAGTTCGCTCAGGAGATAAGCGAAGCCGCCGAGTTTTTCATAATATTTTTTATCGACCATATTTCCATGCTCCTCTGCCTTTGCAAATTTGAATTTATCATGATTTTCTCTGAAATCCCTATGTTTCAGGGCATTTTTCGTGTTAAATGCCCTACCCTTATGTGCTTTTCCTTGTTTTGCCCTTATGGACAGAAACAGGGAAAAGTCGTTTCAGACAAAAAACAATCCGCTTGCTGGATACTTATTGATCGTGATTCTTTTTCTCTTTTATAGCTTTCTTGCTTTAAACAAAATGGAAATGGGCAGCATTTTTGCTTTTTTCGCTTTGTCGCTGATAGTTCCTTCCGCGTGCATTGTCGCCTCATCGGTCTGCTCAACCATTTGCTCAATTACAAATCCCGCTTTCGCTAAAGCGTTGACGTAGGTGGATATTTTTCGGTTGCACAGCAGAATCTCACTGCCGTCCACCGGCATTCTGAAGTAAGACTCATCAAAATAGCTTTTATTCATCACCAAGGCATTATTTTGAATCACATCTTTCCGTTCATCGCAAGACCAGGCAATGCAGTAATTGAGTGTATGATGCCAGCTAAAAATGAAGATACCATCTTTTTCAGATACGATGCAATCTTCCGGAAAGTACCGTCCAAATCAGTCGTCCATCCGATTCCATATATAGAGTATACGAAATCAAAATGGTCTTTCGGGATATCCATATCAGCTTCCATCGGAGAGCAGATAAAATTAGCCGTGTACCCGTTTTCACTCAAATACCGTTTAGCATTTTCAAGCTGTTTATGAGAAAGATCCACGCCCCATAATTCTCCGGCATTTCTATCTGCATAATATTTCAGAGAATGACCGCTGCCACAGCAAATCTCAAGCATTTTCTTTCCCGAAACATCACCGAACAAGTGTAATGCATCCTCGGTTACAAAGTGTACGCCATATTCAGGAAGGGCAGTAGTGCCAAACCACAGATCAGCGTATGTATCCCAGTAACGCTTATTTGTTTTTAGTATTTCATCTATATTCATTTATATTTTCTTCTTGTATCGTAAAGTTCTGGCATAGCCAAACGATTTCACTTGTCTGCCAACACTCCGCTACATTCTGTTTCCAGTTTTTGCTTCCCTTGTTTTTGCCCTTATAAGCTGCGGAGACAAGGGCAAATCATATAACGGACTAAGGTATAAACCCTTTGGTTTCAAGGCTTCCAACGGATTTTAGTATCATCCTTTAACGGGTGATGGCAGTCTAAGATTTTGAATGTTTTAAATTTGAATTTGCAGAGCTAACTGCATTAGAATGTGCGGAATACCGTCTTCCAGAAATTCTTCCGAAGTCTGCCGAAAGCCGTGCTTCTCATACAGGGAACGTGCATACACCTGCGCTTCAATGGTGATTGTATCTGCCTGAAGCTCTGTTTTTGCTGTATGGATAGCGGCTTCCAGGATTTTGCTGCCCAGTCCGCAGCGGCGTTTTACCGCGATCACGCGCCCGATCGCTTCCGTTGGAAAAGTTACGCCCCGCGGTAGTACCCGTGCATATGCTTCGATGCCATCCTCATCCTTTAGCCAAAGATGGTAAGCGGCACGGTCTGCATCGTCCACTTCCTGATACGGACATTTCTGCTCTACCACAAATACGGAAATGCGCAGCTTATATATCTCAAACAGCTCTTCTGCGCTTAATTCCGAAAATGCTTTACTATCAGTTCCATTTCTGCCCCGCAAATTTTAAGCCTGCATTTTGTTTTATGTTTCTCGGTTATATTTAACGCTTCTGCGTCTTTTCCAGGATAAGCTGATTATTCTTGAAGTCCAGAATGGCGCGCTGCGGCGATAAAACCTGATAGCCGATCACGCCTTCAACAGGTACTTTCTCTTTAATTGCGCTTATATCGGCCATCGTAGCCTTGATGCTTTCATACTCATTTTCACCCACACGGACGACCGGAATGGTAACAATGCTGGATGCTTCAGAGCCGGGGATATGCTGTATGTCATTCTCAAAACTTTTCCCCAGCAAACAGATACTCGCACCCGTATCTAAAACAAAGTCGCATGTCCGGTTTGCCGCTTCCACCTCGATGATGGGGAGCTTTTCATATCTCATGGGGACGGCCATTTGGGCTTCAAAGCCGTACTCCGGGTCAAGGATGATTTCAGCAGCATTATAGTCAAGCAGAACGGTATAGCTTTGGATCACGTCGATTCCCAGTGTTCCAAGAAACTTTAAGTCCGGCATAGCGGGTTTCAACGCGTTCTCCACATACATCAGATCCATGATCAGAACGGGCATATTGGAACGTTCCTCATCTGCAAAGCGCAGGGTGTCCAAAATACCTTCATCTGCGGAACTTTTCTTTACGCCTTCTGAAAATTTCGCGACGTCAATGTGCTCTCCCTGGATCTCCGGAAAATATGCTCTGTTCACTGCCGTCTCCATAGCGCCTGTATCAAAGGCAAAAAAGCCTTCTTTCCCGTTGGCTGTTACGGAAACAAGAATTATTCCGTCAACAAGTTTGTATGGTATCTTAAGCATTTCCCGTTCCCTCTAATTTCAGATTACTTGCCTGCATCACTCCGATTTTTCTTGAAAACCATTACAAGCCCGGCTATTCCGCTAAGCACGCCTGCCAAAGCAAACGGGAGATCACTGACACTATGCAAAACAGTTCTGTTTATTTCCCCATCGCTTATGCAAAGGAGTATCCCGAAGAGAATCAACGCAATGCCTTTCAAAATCCTGTTATCCATACTGCTGTTCCTCCTGAATTCTGATTGATTTCTCCCTGCGGAAGCTTCCCCTGTGCGCTCTGCCAGCGTCTGCCGCAGGATCCATGGCCCATTCTTTCAAAGCCTGCAGGAAGCCCCTTTATCTGCTGTACGCTTTATAACTGTCCAGATATTTTCCTACCGATCTGCTCATTTCCGTTGAAAAATCCGAATTGTACTTGCGGCTGCAGAATGCGCTGCACCACTCCTCGTAGGTACGGTTTTTGCATTTATGTGCCAGCATTTTCCGCAGTTCCTGTCCGTCCATACTGCGGTATGCGTTTTCATGGACGATATACTTTCGTTCGCACCGCTCCGGTTTCTGCCGCTGCTTCTGCTGCTCCGTCGGCCAGCCGAATACTAACATGACTGCCGGAAACACATACTCCGGAAGCTGCAAAATACTCCGTTGTTCCTCGCAGTTTTCCATAATATCGCCGATATAGCAGGAACCGATCCCCAGGCTTTCCGCTGCCACCACTGCATTCTGCGCCGCAATAGCGGTATCCGTGACCGCCAGCATCAGATCGCCCACCCCCGGAAGCCGCGGCGTACAGCCCGCTTCCTCATAAGCGTCATACCATTTCTTGCAGTCTGCGCAAAATACAAGAACCATTGGCGCTTTTGCAATAAAGGGCTGATGGTCGCAGCTTTCTGCCAGTCTTTCCTTCAGCCCCTGATCCGTGATATTCAAAATGGTGTACAGCTGCTGACAGCCGGCCGACGGCGCCTGCATGGCCGATTCCAGAATCAGATTTCTCATTTCCTCCGGGATATCTCTGTCTTCATATGCTCTTACGGATTTTCTCTGATACAAGCTTTCGATTATTGCATTCATCTCAGTCAAAATTCCTTTCTGCAACATATTTGTTCCCTGTACATGCCGTTTTGCCTTTCCGGCAAGCCTGCAAAAAGTATAGCATGAAAAACCCGCTCCCCGCAAGCCGCCCGCCCCTGCCGGCCATGTCCGGCTGGCAGAGGGAGAAGATGCACTCCGAGCGCAGCTATTCTTTCCGGTACTGCCAAAGGCCATAAGCTGCGCCCGCCAGCATCAGAACCAGAAGAAGTACGCCAAATATGCCTCTGCCGTTCAGTGAAAACAGAGGCAGGGCAAACCCCGCCGCCCCCCACGCAAATGCCAAAAGCAATAAGAGTATTCCCTCTGCAAGCCGGGCGGCTTTTTGACTATGCACCAGAATACCGATCAGAAAGATCCCAGAAAAACAGGCTGCCACCATTCCGTTTAAGGCACATTGAAAGCTTTTTTGCGCCGCATACTCCGCCCATTGGGCAGCACTTAAAATCCCGGCTGCCGAAATACTGTTATATTCCCGGATATTCATCCACAGGCACAGGAGCTGCAAAACCGCCGCCGTCAGAACGGCCCATTTTTGCCATGGACGATTCCAGTAGGTAAAGCCATTATCCATTTTCATCCATATTCCCCCTTTATCCCCATTAAAGCCGCGATCAGACCCCGACAACCGCCGATTTTCCGATCTGCTGCCCCTGTTGAAATTATAACAGGCAACGGGGCTGTTTTCAACGACCCATGCCGCCGGGAAAATAAAAACAGCCGCTTCGCAAAACGGCTGCTTTTCCTGCAGATCTTTTATTTGCCCGGGGCCGTGCGGAGCCCGTTTTTCCGCTCGAAAGCGTGCACCCAGTCGGCCTTGAGGTAATAGAGCAGAAACACCACGCAGCTCGTTCCCCAGGTTATGGGATACGCCCAGAAAATCGTTTCGATCGCCGGGAACGCCTGCACCGCCAGCGTGATATAGGTCACCCGGAGAATACACCAGCAGGCCAGCATGGTGAACATGGGCATCCGGGCCCGCCCCGCCCCGCGCATAACGGCGGAAACGCCATGGGCAAAGGCCAGCGCAAAGAAGAAGAAGCATTCCGTGCGCATCTGCGAAACGCCTATGGCGACCACCGCCGGATCGTTGTTGAATATCCGTATGACAAAGGGGCAAATGAAATAAAGGATCACCCCCAGAAGCTCTGCCAGCGTCACGGCGCAGCATATCCCAAAGCGTGCGCCGCGCTTTGCCCGTTCATACTCTCTGGCCCCCAGGTTTTGCCCGATAAAGGTGGTGATTGCCGCCGTGAAAGCCGTGATGGGCAGAAACACGAACCCTTCCACCTTGGCGTATGCGCCGCAGCCTGCCATAGCATCGGAACCAAAGGCATTTATGTTGCTCTGCACCACCACATTGGCAATGGAAATAATGGAGTTCTGCACGCCGGATGGCAGCCCCTGCCCGGCGATCTGGCGAAGCATGGGGCCGTCAAAGCGGATCCGCTTAAAGACCACACGCTCCGGGCCGGTGGAACGCAGCAGCTTGGCAAAGCACATGGCGGCGCTGACCGCCTGGCTGATGACCGTGGCAATAGCGGCCCCTGCCACCCCCATGCGAAGGGGTCCCACAAAGATAAGGTCAAAAACAACGTTCACTACCGAGGAGAAGATCAGGTAGTAAAGGGGGGTGCGGCTGTCACCCACGGCCCGCAGAATGCTCATGCAGGTATTATACATCAGCGTGAAGAAGGCGCCCAGGAAATACAAGCGGAAATAGGTGATGGAAAGCGGCAGGACATCCGCCGGTGTGTTCATGAGTATGAGCATCTGCGGCGCCAGAAAGAACCCCAGAGCCGACATGAGCACCCCGCAAACTGCCCCGAAAGCAATGTTTGTATGGACGGCGGCCTCCATGGCTTTGTAGTTCCTGGCGCCGAAATAGCGGCTGATCACCACCCCGGCCCCCAAAGTCAGGCCCATGAAAAAGCCCGTCATCATAAAGATCAGGTTGCCGCTGCTGGAAACAGCGGCCAGAGCGCCCTTGCCGGAAAAGTTGCCCACGATAATGCTGTCTGCCGTGTTATAAAGCTGCTGAAACAGCTGCCCCAGAAACACCGGCACGGCAAAAGCCACCATGTTGCGCCATATGGAGCCGCCGGTCATGTCCAGATGGTGGTCTTTGCTCCCCGCCCCATTGCTTCCTTTTTGTTTTGCTTTGAATAGTCCCATCCGCTCTGTTCCCCCTCCTCGACATACTTTTTAAAATTATGATAGCATTAAACTCAAGTTTAAGGTCAATATGGATATTATGAATTTTCTGTAACGGAACGGGCTATGGCATTACAGCCAGGGATTGCCCGTGCAGGATGTGCAGCTATTGTATATAATCAGCATCCGTTCGGTATCCGCACACGTACACACAATCCTCCTGTATTTCACCGGGCACATGTATTTTTCTCAATATATCCAGCACAATGCTTCGGTTTTCCCGGGTCAGATCGATCCGCAGCCAATCCAGTTCACGGAAGCCGCTTGCGCCAAAGTGTGTCCAGGTGCTGTCGCTGTACATATATCCGTCCGTCGTCCTTGTGGTCCAGGGAATATGCATTTGGGAAAGATGCGGGTCCCCGGCGCACTCAATGCCATAATAGAATTCCCTGAAAATCTCTGTCCGCTTTGTATCGTTCATTTTCCTTTTCCCCGGCCGCAGCTCTGTCCGGACAGGGCTGCAGGATCCTCTCTTTTGTGCACTGGGAAGGGATCGAACGTTTGCCCGCCCCGGAGAGACGCCCTTTCCGGCACCGACCTGAAAAGCATGCGTATCCTGCCGCGGCGCAAAGGAGCGTATTGCACCATATGCGCTTTTTCGTTATACCCAAATATGTGGCTGCAGTTCCGGGCAGTCATGTTAAAAAGCGGAACCGGCAGAGAAGGATTTCTCTCGAGCCTCTCTTCCTGTGTCTGCGTATCCGTAAAAAACAACCGTCTCTTTCGAGACGGCTGTTCTCTGGCAGGGGCAGAAGGACTCGAACCCTCAAGAACGGTTTTGGAGACCGCTATGTTACCATTACATCATGCCCCTGTATGCGCTTTTCAAGCTGCTTTGCTATTGTACCAAACCGGGCGAAAAAAAGCAAGCCCTTTTCCGCCCGATCCGGCAAAAAATATATCACACGAACCGGCTCAGATACCGGTGCAGGTTCCAATAGGCGATTTTTTCCGTCTCCTCCCGTGAAAATCCTGCCTGCCGCAGCAGCTCGCACAGCCGCGGGAAGCCTGAGCTGTCCTCCAGTCCCGGGGGATAGGTGCCCATGCCGTCAAAATCGGAGCCGAAGCAGCAGCAGTCTATGCCTCCCACACTGACGATGTGCATAATGTGGCGGACGATATCCTCCATATGGGCCCGGCCCTTTTCCACCAGCTGGGGGGAATAGAAATTCACCCCTATGACCCCGCCCTGCAGGGCGATCTCCCGGATCATCTCATCCGGCAGGCACCGGGCCGACCCGCACACACTGCGGGCATTGGAATGGGAAGCGAACACCGGGGCATCGGAATAACTCAGGGCGTCCAGTATGCCCGCATCCGACAGGTGGCTCACATCCATGGCCACGCCAATGCGGTTCATCTCCCGGAGCATCTCCTTGCCCAGGGCCGTCAGCCCCTTCTGCCGCCGGGCCATGGCGGCCCCGCCCAACTCGTTATTCTCGTTCCAGGTAAAGGTCATGGCCCCCACGCCCAGCCGCTTGAAGATGCGCAGCATGCTCAGGCTCCCCTCGCAGGCCTCGCCTCCCTCAATGGTCAGCAGGGCGGCGGTTTTGCCGCTGGCAGGGTCAAACGTGGGGCTGAAAGGCACCAGCTCCGGATTCTCCTCCAGCATCCGGTAAAAGCAGTCTATCATGGTGAAGCACTGCTGGGAGGGAGAGGTCTTCAGCTTGCTGTCATACCAGCAGGCAAACAGCTGCAGGGCCACATGGCCCTTCTGCAGGCCGTCCAGATGGATGCTCTGGTTCCGGGTGCGGGTTTTGAGCCGGTAGCCATACTCCATGGCGCCGTATAAAAAATCACAGTGTGCATCAGCAATATAATACATGTTTCTCTCTTTCTAAGGGCGGCTGTCCTCCCGGATAAAGGGAGGCTCCACTCCTTCCCGGGTCAGCAGCCCGTATTTTCCGGGATGCCGGTAAGCGTTGCCGTGAACTTCCGTCCTGCGGTAGGCACGGAGCCGATCCAGATCCAGCTCCGCCGTGTATATCCCCTCCCCGCTCCCGGCCAGCAGCAGGCAGGTATCCCGGGAAGTTTCCTCTCCGGGGGCATAGGCCACTCCGTCAAAAAGGCTGGAGCCGCCGTTGCAGTCCGGCACGGTATCCGGGTAGTTGCAGGTGGCTATGGCCGTCATGTTCTCATAGGCCCGGCCCCGCAGCTGGGCCAGCCGGTTGATCTCCATGGGGCAGGCATTGGGCGTCAGGATAAGCTCTGCTCCCTGCAGCATGAGGATCCGGGCGCTTTCCGGAAACTCCCTGTCATAGCAGATCATGGCGCCCACCCGAACCGCCCCCCGGGCGGTATCCAGATCCGTCGTGTAAAAGTCTTCTCCGGGGGTCAGGATCCGTTCCTCCTCAAAGTCGCAGGTATGCACCTTGGCATAAACCAGCTTCCGCACCCCGTGACGGTCAAATAGCACCAACGTGTTCCGGGGGCCTTGGGGATGCTCTTCCAGCAGGGTCACGGCCACCGCCATGGAAAGCTCCCGTGCCAGTGCTCCAAAGGCACGGACAAAGGGACTGTCCAGCCCCAGAGGCGTCCCGTCCAACCGGTACCCGCTGCTCCACATCTCCGGAAACAGGGCTATATCCGCCCCCAGCGCCCCGGCCCTGCGGCAGCAGGCAAGCCCCTTCTGCAGGGTTTCTTCCGGAGTATCCCCGGGAGCGATCTGTAAAAAAGCGATCTTCAGCAGGTTCATGGGCGCCTCCCGCACTTTGCTGCCCAACAGTATACCACGGCGGGTGCCAAAAGTCACGAACCGCCCGGAAAAGGCGGAGCGGATAAGGGATAATTCAAAAAACATTGTCCATTCGTCTTCAAGCGGGTAAAAAAGAAAATACAGTCACATTGGGAAAAGCCCGGTGTGACCGTTTTTCTTTTTAGAACAGGCCTTGTATTTTTGCTTGTATTAGTCCAGCCGCCAAACTGCCTCCAGCATTTATCAAGAAATCCTTTAATCCAACAAGCAGGGCTTTTATTACACTTGGCTTCTTTTCTTGGGTAATTTTATTTCTGATTTCCGAAAGCAATAGTATCGCCCTCGGAGGTGCGCACGGTCAGACCGGCGTATTCTTCCATGGGCGTGAGCGTCAGGGAGACAGTATACTGCTCTCCCGCCACCATTGGCTCGGACAGCGCGTAGCGGGCGATCTGGGCCGAGGATGTCGCTACCTCCGAGCCGGAATTGAAGATATAGTTTCGTCCACCCACAGCCAGCGCGTCAATCGCCTTCTGCGCTTCTTCTGCGGTCAGGAAAGCCTCATACGCAATCTGGGAGATGGCCTTAAAGCCGCCATTGTAATAGCGGAACATGGGATGCTCCGGCGCAAGGACAGCTGCGGTCGTGGTACTCATGAGTCCCAGCAGAATGCAGGTGTAGCCATCCTCCGAAGTAGGGACAGTGGTGCTCAGAATGCCTGCCGCTGGGGTAAACATATTCCCGTCCAGCGTGCCCTTGATATACACCGTTGCGCCAGCGGTGCCGGAAAAACCGGATACCGTGTTCGCCAGAGAGAAAGCTGTATTCCATGAAAACACCTCCGCATTTTTTGTTCTGCTGCTGCCTGTTAAAAGTACTGCCCCTGCAAGCCGCACGGATATGCAATAGCTCTACGGGATCTCTGATGCCCGCTCCAACCATGAGACAGTCCGTCCGGCATTTCCGTTTCCGCCGCTCGCATAAGAAAGAACGCTCGGCTCCCGCCGGGCGTTCCGTTCGTTGCTGTGTTTTATTTGGCCACGTCCACGGTCCGGGTCTCCCGGATAACGTTGACCTTGATCTGACCGGGGTACTCCATTTCGTTTTCGATGCGCTTGGCGATCTCCCGGGCCAGCATAACGGTGTCGGAATCGCTGACCTTTTCGGGCTTGACGATGATGCGCACCTCCCGGCCTGCCTGAATGGCATAGGAAGTATCCACGCCGTCAAAGGAGTTGGCGATCTCTTCCAGCTTTTCCAGACGCTTGATGTAGTTTTCCAGCGTCTCGCGGCGTGCGCCGGGGCGGGCAGCGGAAATGGCGTCTGCCGCCTGCACCAGAATGGCCTCCAGCGTCTGGGGCTCCACATCGTTGTGATGAGCCTGAATGGCATGGATGATCTGGTTGTTCTCCCGGTACTTCTTGGCCAGATCCGCACCGATCTGCGCATGGGTGCCTTCCACCTCATGGTCAATGGACTTGCCCAGATCGTGAAGCAGGCCGGCCCGCTTGGCAATGGCCACGTTGGCGCCCACTTCGGCGGCCATGATGCCCGCCAGATGAGCTACTTCGATGCTGTGGTTCAGCACGTTCTGGCCATAGCTGGTACGGAACTTCATCCGGCCCAGATAGCGCACCAGTTCATGGTGGAGCCCGTGCACGCCCACTTCCAGTACAGCGGCTTCCCCGGCCTCACGAATCTGGTTATCCACTTCTTTTCTGGCCTTTTCGACCATTTCTTCAATACGGGCAGGGTGGATGCGGCCATCCATGATCAGCTTTTCCAAAGCGATGCGGGCCACCTCCCGGCGGACGGGATCGAAGGAGGAGAGGATCACGGCTTCGGGGGTATCGTCAATGATCAGATCCACCCCGGTGGCGGTCTCCAGAGCACGGATGTTCCGGCCCTCACGGCCGATGATCCGGCCCTTCATTTCATCGTTGGGCAGGGGCACCACGCTGACGGTGGCTTCCGCCACGGAATCTGCGGCGCAGCGCTGAATGGCCATAGTGACGATGTTGCGGGCTTTTTTATCGGCTTCTTCCTTGGTTTTCTGCTCAATATCCCGCAGCAGCAGGGCCGCATCGTGACGCGCCTCCTGCTCCACATTGTCCAGCAGCATGGCCTTGGCTTCTTCGGCGGTCAGACCGGAGATACGCTCCAGCTCCTCCAGCTCCCTGGCATGGAGGGTATCGATCTCTTCCGCCTTCTTGTCTACCTGTGCGGAACGTTTATTCAGGGCCTGCTCCCGGGCTTCCACGGCTTCGATCTTTTTATCCAGGGTTTCTTCCCGCTGGAACAGCCGGCGCTCGTTGCGCTGGAGCTCCGTCCGCCGGTCCCGGTTCTCTTTCTCCGCCTCGTTGCGCAGCTTATAGACCTCTTCCTTGGCTTCCAGCACCTTCTCTTTGCGGATCTCCTCCGCTTTGCGCTGGGCGTCCTCATAGAGCTTCTTGACCGCATCCTCCGCCTTAGCTATTTTTGCTTCGGCAATGTTCTTTCGGTACAGATACCCTGCCGCCAGGCCAATACCGCCCACGGCCAGGGCTATGAGCACCACGATCCACCAATCCACCATATTCTAATCTCCAATCTCAAAAAAATAAACCGAGCAAAACCGCCCGGTCATGGATAGAAGAATATTAAAATATTATCAGACAAAAACAGGTCTAATGCCCCTATATATTAAAAATATTCAAAGCTACTCACTTAATATATCTACACAAGTACCGAGCGTACATGATTGCTTACTCTCATTATACGGATTGGCACCCCCATTGTCAAGGGATTCCCCCGGGAGAAAGAAGGGGAATTTGCCCCTATTTTCTCCCGGAAGATCGGATATAAGACGCTTTGACTCAAAAGTCAAAAAGCGACATCTGATCCCGTTTGGGTAGATCCTTAAAGCACCCGCAGGCATCCAGCGCCGCCACCACACCGGAGTTGGCCCCCGTGCGGGCGGCAAAGTCCTCTACGGAGTGGAAGGGCTCCGTCCCCCGGTTCTGGGCCATGGCCAGGGCGGCGTTGTCCCCTACCCCGGGGATGGCGTTGAACGGCGGCCGGATGGCCCCGTCTTCTATGGTGAAGCGGGTGCCCTGGGACTTGTAGATATCCACGGGCAGCAGCTCTATGCCCCGCATGTTCATCTCATAGACCACCTCCAGTATGGTGATCAGGTCCTTGTCCTTCTTGCTGGATTCTGCGTCTCCGGAGTTCAGCCCCTTTTCCAGCGCATGTATCTGCCGGAGCACCGCCTCTGCCCCGCCCAACGAACGGGTCACGTCAAAGGCATCGGCTCGGACGGTGTAGTATACCGTGTAAAACTCCAGGGGCCGGTGCACCTTGAACCACGCAATGCGGAAGCCCATCATGGTATAGGCCACGGCATGGCCCCGGGGGAACATGTACTTGATCTTTTTGCAGGAATCCACGAACCAGGCGGGGATCTGCCCGTCCTTCATGGCCTGCTCCATCTCGTCCGTAAGGCCCTTGCCCTTTCTGACCCGCTCCATGATCTTGAAGGAAAGGGAGGCGTCCATACCGTGGGCGATCAGGTAGTTCATGATATCGTCCCGGGTACAGAGAACTTCGTTGAGCTTGGCCACCCCGGAGACCACCAGGCTTTCCGCATTGTTCAGCCATACGTCCGTGCCGTGGGTCAGGCCGGAAATACGCACCAGCTCCTCCATGGTGGTGGGCCGGGTCTGCTCCAGTACCTTCTGCACAAAGCTGGTGCCGAACTCCGGCACCCCCAGGGTGCCTACGGTGCATTCCAGTCCGGAAAGATCCACATGCAGGGGCTCCGGAGAGGAATAGATCTTCCGGGTCTCCGGGTCGTCCAGGGGGATGCTCACCGGGTCGATGCCAGTCAGATCCTGCAGCATACGCAAAGCCGTAGGATCATCGTGCCCCAGAATATCCAGCTTGACCAGCCGGTCATCCATGGCATGGAAGTCGAAGTGAGTGGTGATGACCCCCTGCTCCACCTTATCCGCCGGGTAGTTGATGGGGGTGAACATATAGATGTCCTCATCCTTGGGGACGATAACGATGCCCGCCGGGTGCTGCCCCGTAGTGACCTTTACGTTCAGGCAGCCCTTGCACAGCCGGTCTATCTCCGCCCGACGGAAATGACCCCCTGTGCCGTCCATGTAGTGCATAACGCACTCATAGGCCTTCTTTTCCGCTACACCGGAAATGGTGCCCGCCCGATAGGCGTGGTGCTCGCCGAACATCTCCTCCACATACTTGTGGGCCCGGTGCTGATACTCCCCGGAAAAGTTCAGATCGATATCGGGGGTCTTATCGCCCTTAAAGCCCAGAAAGACTTCAAAGGGGATCTCATACCCGCCCTTGCTGTAGGGTGTGCCGCAGACCGGGCAGAGCTTGTCCGGCAGGTCCACCCCGCAGGCATACAGGCTGGTATCCACGTCAAACTCGCTGTGTCTGCACTTGGGGCACACATAGTGGGGGGGCAGGGGGTTCACCTCGGTGATCCCCGCCATGGTGGCCACAAAGCTGCTGCCTACGCTGCCCCGGGACCCTACCAGATATCCGTCGGAATTGCTTTTGTGCACCAGCCGCTGCGCCATAAGATACAAAGAGGCAAAGTGGTTGCCGATGATGGATTTAAGCTCCTTTTCCAGCCGCTTTTCCACCACCTCCGGCAGAGGATCCCCATAGATGCTGTGGGCCCGCTCCATGGCCATGTTGGTAAGCTCTTCTTCGGCATTGGGGATCTGGGGGGCATGGGTGCCGTCGGGAAAGGGCTTCAGTTCCTCGCACATATCGGCGATGCGGTTGGGATTGGTGATGACCACCTCCCTGGCCCGCTCTCCCAGATAGGCAAAGTCACGCAGCATTTCGTCTGTGGACTTGAAGTACAGCGGCGGCTGAAACTCCGTATCGTCAAAGCCCAGCTTGTACATGAGTATCTTCCGGTATACGGCGTCCTGGGGCTCCAGAAAGTGCACGTCTCCCGTGGCCACGGTAAGCTTGCCCAGCTTATCTCCCAAAGCCAGAATATGCCGGTTGATGCCCTGCAGCGCCTCTTCGTCCGGCAGGACGCCCTCCCGCACCAGAAAGGCGTTGTTCCCGTTGGGCTGGATTTCCATATAGTCATAAAAATCCGCCAGCGCCAGCAGCTTTTCCTCCGGCTCCCCGTTGAGCACCGCCCGGTACAGCTCCCCCGCTTCGCAGGCGGAGCCCACCAGCAGCCCTCCGCGGAACACCGTAAGCATGCTCCGGGGTATCTGGGGCTTTCCGCGCAGATGATCCAGATGGGAATAGGAGATGATCTTATACAGGTTCTTCATCCCCGCCTGGGTTCTGGCCAGCAGGATGATGTGGTAGGTTTTGTGCTTCTCCTTCTTTTTCAGCTTCTGCCGCTCCTGGTGGGCGCTCTGCACCACAGGCACGGTATGCACCCCCATTTCCCCCAGCATCCGCAAAAATTCCAGAAAGATCATGGCGCAGGAGTTGGCGTCATCGTCGGCCCGGTGGTGGCTGCCCATATCCACATGAAAATATTCGCAGATGGTATCCAGCTTGTGGTTGGGCAGTTCGTCCCGCAGCAGATAGCGGGAAAGCATCAGCGTATCGGCAAAGGGATTGTCAAACTCTATGTTGAACCGCTCCCCGTGGTGGGTGATAAAGCCCGTATCAAACTTGGCATTGTGGGCGATGAGGCAGGCGTTCCCGCAGAATTTCTTAAAAGCGCCCAGGGCTTCCCGGCAGGAAGGGGCCCCAATAAGCATATCCCCCGTGATGCCCGTAAGCTCCGTGATCTTTTTGGGCACCACCACCCCATCGTTGATGAAGGTCTGGAACCGCTCCGTGACCTGTCCGTCCACCAGACGGACGGCGCCGATCTCCAGTATGTCGCACTGCTCCGCCTTCAGGCCCGTGGTCTCTATATCAAAGGCCACAAACTCCCCGGCGGCAGGCACCGACACCGTATCCGGCAGCAGGTAGCCCTCCACCCCGTAAATGGCCTTGACCCCGTTCTTTTTGGCTGCCTTGGCCGCCTCCGGAAAGGCCTGCACCACCCCGTGATCCGTTACCGCCAGGGCCTTGTGCCCCCAGCGGGCGGCGGTCTTGAAGGCAGCGGAAAGCTCCGTCAGCCCGTCCATGGTGGACATGCGGGTGTGCAGGTGCAGCTCCACCCGCTTTTCCTCTGCCGTATCCTGCCGGTAGACCGGGTCGGCATAGTTCACATCGTTGGCATACAGCATCAGTTCCCCGGAATACTTCTGCACCCGGGCCATGCCCTTGACGACCAGCGTCCTGGCGGAATCCTGGCACTGCTTCATCCACCATGCAAAACGCTGGGCCTTCCATTCTTCATAAAAAGTGGCGGAGCAATAGAGGGAATCCGTCTCGTCGGTGATGTTGAACTGCACCCGCCAGCTTTTGTTTCCCCCTTCCTTCCGGTTGCCCCAGCCTTCCTTCAGCTCAAAGGCTACGATCCGCCCCCCTACGGTCACGGTGCGCTCCTCATTGCCCAGCTCATGGAGAGCAGGGCGCTTCCCTCCGGGGAGCTTGGTGCCCAGCAGCACAAAATTGGCAGGCAGATCCGCCTCTATGACGGGCTTGCTTCCCGCAGGCCGGGGCGCCGCCGCTTTGGGCGCAGACTGCACCGCAGGGACAGGTGCGGGAGCGGGCGCAGGAGCTTCCTGCTGCTGTGCATAGGCAAAGGACAGGGCAAACTCCGGCAGCAGCTCCTTAAAGCCCGCCTCCAGCAGCGACCGGCCCGGCTCCTGCAGGGGTTCCTTCTCCCAGAAAAGCAGCTCCAGCCTGTTTTCCTGCCGGATGAGCCGTGCGTTCAGCAAGGGGAGCTCCTTTTCCGTAAAGCCTGCCCGGGTATAAATGCTTTCTATGCGCTTGTCCATTCCCACCTCATAAAAAGGGCGGCGGTCAAAACACCTCCGCCCGTATGTCCGTTTTCAGTTTTCCTGTGCCTTTTCCCCGGCCTCCCGGGCCAGAGTGATGAGCTTTTCCACCATCTGCTCCACGGGGCCGGCGCACAGCTTTTTCCCTTTTACAAAGAGGACTCCGTTGTTTTGTCCAAAGGCAATGCCCATATCCGCATCGGAAGCCTCTCCGGGGCCGTTGACGGCACAGCCCATTACGGCTACCTTCAGGGGCCCTTTGCAGTCTTTCAGCCGGGTCTTTACATATTCTGCGTGGCGGATAAGATCCACCCGCGTCCGGCCGCAGGTGGGGCAGCTGATGACCTCCACCCCCTCCCGCCGCAGACCGCAGGCGGAAAGGATCCTTTTGGCGGCATATACCTCTTCCACCGGATCCCCGGTCAGGGAGACCCGTATGGTATCCCCTATGCCCTCCATCAGCAGGGTGCCGATGCCCACGGCAGACTTGGCGAGCCCCTCCTGGCCGCTGCCCGTTTCCGTGACCCCCACATGCAGGGGATACCGGCACAGAGCGGACATGCGCCGGTAGGCCTCCACCGTTACCGGCACAGAGGAGCATTTCAGCGACAGGGCTATATCATAAAACCCCGCCTCCTCCAGCAGCGCTATATGCTTTTGGGCGCTTTCCACCATGGCGCCGGGGGTATCCCCGGCAAAGCGGGTCTTGAGCTCCTTTTCCAGAGAACCGGCATTGACGCCTATGCGGATGGGCACATGGTGGGCACGGCAGCAATCCGCCACAAAGCGCACCCGTTCCCTGCCGCCGATGTTCCCGGGGTTGATGCGCAGCTTCTGCACACCGTTTTCCACGGCGGCCACCGCCAGCCGGTAATCAAAATGCACGTCTGCCACCAGCGGGATATGGATCCGGGGGACGATCTCCTTTACGGCGGCAGCGGCCTTTTCGTCAAATACCGCCGAACGGATGATCTGGCAGCCGGCCTCTTCCAGTTTCAGTATCTGCGCCACGGTAGCTTCCGCATCCCGCGTATCCGTATTGGTCATGGACTGGATCCATATGGGGTTCCCGCCGCCCATGACCAGGCTGCCTACCTGCAAAGGGCGGGTCTTTTTTCTTGCAAATGCATCCATCAAAAAAGCATTCCCACGCCGTTGATCCACTGCCACACATCCTTCACGACCAGCGCCACCATGAGCACCATGAGCAGAACGAATCCTACCAGATGCACGATGCCCTCCTTTTCCGGAGGCACGGGCTTGCCCCGCACCCATTCGATAAGGATAAACATCAGCCTGCCTCCATCCAGCGCCGGGATGGGCAGCAGATTCATAATACCCAGATTCACGCTGATAAACACGCTCAGGGCCACCACCATATCCGCGCCGTAGGCCATGACCTGGCCTACCACCCGGGTAACGCCTACCATGCCGGACATATCCTGAAAGCCCGCTTCCCCGGTAAAGAACATGCCGAAGGACTTGAAGATAACTCCCGCCATCTCCCAGCAATAAGAGGCACTGTGCGCTACGGCTTCAAAAAAGTTGTCGCGAATCCTGGGGGCCCCGATGGACAGACCCAAAAGCTTCCGCCCGCTTTCCGCATCCAGCCGGGGGGCAAGCGTAAAGATCAGGGTCTTCCTCCCCCGGCGCACCTCCAGCTCGATCTCCCCCTGGGCCGCATCCACCTGCTCCGTCAGGGACTCGATGCTGTTCACCTGTACGCCTGCGGCGCTAAGGACCATGTCCCCCGCCTCCAGTCCCGCTTCCATGGCGGGGCTGTCGGGAAAGACCTCCCGGATCTCCACCTTGGTTCCGTCATAGGTGCCCCAGCCCATATACATGACCATGGCCAGCACAAAAGCCAGCACAAAGTTCATCACCGGCCCGGCCGCTATGACAATGGCCCGCTTCCACGGCTTCTGGGCGTTGAAGCACCGGGGATCGCTGACCCCGGCGTCCTCCCCGAAGAACTGGCACATGCCCCCGATGGGGAAGGCCCGAAGATTATATTCTGTTCCATTCTTCTTAAAGCCGCACACCCGGGGCCCCATGCCCAGGGCAAACTCCGTAATGGTAAAGCCCAGCAGCCGCCCGGCGGTATAGTGGCCCAGTTCATGGACCATGACCAGCACGGAAAGCACCAGCAGCGTCACCAGTATCTGCAACACAATGCTCATATCATTCTCCCTGCCCGTTAACCCGGGCGTATACCAGTTCTCTGGCTTTTCTGTCTGCCTCCCGCACAGCCTCCAAAGAGGTCATGGGGGTGTTCTCATACCCGGCGAGGGCTTCCTCCACACAGGCATCTATATCCAAAAAGCCTATGCGCCCTTCAAAAAACAGGGCGGCGGCAGCTTCGTTGGCTCCGTTATATACCACCGGATAGCCGCCCCCGGCCTTCAGGCAGGCATACGCCATCCTCAGGGCGGGAAAGCGCTTTGGATCCGGCTTTTCAAAATGCAAATCCGGCACTTCCCACAGCCGCAGGGGGCGGGCGGGAGATGCCATGCGCTCCGGATAGGTCAGGGCATACTGAATGGGCAGGCGCATATCCGGCAGGCTCAGGTTGGCCATAAGGGTGCCGTCTCTGTATTCCACCATGGAGTGGACGATGGACTGGGGGTGCAGCAGCACCTCTATCTGCTCCCCGGCAAAGTCAAAAAGCCGGGCAGCCTCCATGATTTCCAGCCCCTTGTTGAACAGGGTGGCGGAATCCAGGCTGATCTTTTTGCCCATGGACCAGTTGGGATGCTTTACCGCCTGCTCCGGGGTGATATGCCGCAGTTCCTCCCGTTTTCTGGCATAAAAGGGCCCGCCGGAAGCCGTCAGGATCAACCGGCTGACCTCCTGCCTGCTTCCGTTCTGCAGGCACTGAAAAATAGCGGACTGTTCGCTGTCCACGGGCACCAGTTCCCCGCCTCCGGTCAGAAGGGCCTGCTTTACCAGCTCGCCCCCGCAGACCAGGGATTCCTTATTGGCAATAGCGATGCGCTTTCCGTTTTTCAGGGCCGCCAAAAGGGGCTCCAGGGCCGCAAAGCCGGAGATCCCCAGCACAAAAATATCCGTTTGCGTATCCGCCGCCAGCAGGCAGGCCGCTTTTTCGCCAGAGAGCAGCTCCGTCCCCGCAGGCACAGGGATCTCTTTGGAAAACCCGGCCAGTTCCGGACGAAAGGCTTCCACCTGCCGGAGAAACTCCTCCTCCCGGGAATGGGCGCACAACCCCCGGAGCCGGAACCGCTCCGGGTGCATTTGCAGCACCTCTAAAGCCTGCCGGCCGATGGAGCCCGTGCTCCCCAGAATGGTCACATTCTGCATACGATCCGCTAAAATCCTCTCAATAGGTAGTCAAAATAGCATAGGCCAGCACCGTCATGGCGCAGATCAGGGCACTGTCCAGCCGATCCATAAGTCCGCCGTGGCCGGGAATGATCTCGGAAAAATCCTTGATCCCCGCCGCCCGCTTGAGTGTGGAGGCAAACAGATCCCCAAACTGGCCCACCACGCCGCACAGCAGGCCCATAAACAGCAGGCTTCCCATCTCTACCGTGCCGCCCCACAGCTCCTGGGCATAATACAGCCCCAGAGCCATAAGCATGGCGCCGGGCACCGCCGCCAGACTCCCCTCCACGGTCTTGCGGGGGGAAATGCTTCTGCACAGGGGGTGCTTTCCAAAAAGAGTGCCGCCGAAATAGGCAAAGGCATCCCCTATCTCCGGGCACAGGATGGCCGCATAGCAGCAGGTCTTGGCGATCCCTTCCGGCAGGGCAAAATACAGAGCCACAATGGCGCATTCCGGCAGTATAGGGTATGCAAAGGGCAGCAGGCAGTATAACGCATCGGTGTAATTATCTTCTCCGGTAAGAAACACCTGCCAGGCCATGGTCACGGCGATCATCAGCATGCCAAAGGCCCCTACATACAAAAGATTCTCCCCGGTCATGTAATACAGGGGGCCGAACAGGCTGGCAAACACATAGGCCGGCACCATGCAGATGCGCTTGCCCAGGTGCAGCAGCATCTCTTCCATCTCCCGGATGGTCATGAAGAATACCGCCCCGAATACGATCAGGAAGGTCAGCCGCCCATAGTAGCAGCACAGAAACAGTAGCCCGAAAAGAACTATGCCCGCAATGGTGCGGGTAAGCAGATTGCTTTGCTTCATCATGGCTTACAGTCCTCCAAACCGCCGGCCCCGGCCTGCATAGGCCTGTAAGGCGGCAATATACGCTTCCCGGGTGAAGTCCGGCCAGAGCACGGGGGTAAAATACAGTTCGCTGTAAGCCAGCTGATACAGCAGATAGTTGCTCAGCCGTTCCTCCCCGCTGGTTCGGATCAGCAGATCCACCTCTGGAGTTCCGGCTGAATACAGGTGCTTTTCAAAATCCACCTGCTCCGGCAGATGCCCCGTTTGGACGGCTTCTGCGGCGCACAGGCGCACCGCCCGCAATATTTCTGCCCGGCTGCCGTAATTCAGGCAAATATTCAGCTTCAGCCCCGTATTGGCGGCGGTCTTTTCTTCTGCGTTGATAAGGGCCCGGCGGACGTTTTCCGGGAAGGGCTCCTTCTCGCCCCAGATGGAAATGCGCACGTTGTTTTCGTGAAGCTCCCCGATCTCCCGGTTGAAATATTCCAGCAGCAGGCCGAAAAGGATGCTCTTTTCCTCCGCAGGCCGCTTCCAGTTTTCCGTGGAAAAGGCGTACAGGGTCAGGGCTTCCACGCCCACATCACTGGAGAAGCGGATGATCTCCCGCAGGCGCTCCGTGCCCGCCCGGTGGCCCGCCGCCCGGGGATACCCCTTGCGCTGGGCCCAGCGGCCGTTGCCGTCCATGATGATGGCTACATGCCGGGGCAGTTGCTCCCGTGCCAGACCCATTTTCTTCAGTTGCCCGTCGTTCAGTTTGCTCATCGGCTCCAATGCCCTTTCCGTTTCTATCCTGCCCGGCTTTGCCTGCATATAAACGAGGATGCAAAGCAAAAAGCCTTGCATCCCCCGCCTGTGTTCTGTAAGAGGGTGCAGTGCGCCCCGCTTATGGGTTCTGTATATCCGTATAAAACCGGGCCCAGGTAAGCACGCAGCCCTTCGCCGTATACGTTTCCTGCACCACCCGGGGCTCTCCCCCGGGGAGTCCCTTTCTGGAGCGGGTTTCCCGCAGCTCCACCTCCATACCCCGGCTTTTCAGCAGGGCCTCTGCCTTTTCTACCGGCCAGCCCAGCATCCCCATCAAACGGACATGATCTCCTTTTCCTTGGCGGCGGAGATGGTGTCGATCTCTTTGATCTTTTCGTCGGTCAGCTTCTGGATCTTCTCTTCCAGCTTTTTCTGGTCGTCCTCGGTGATGAGGGAATCCTTCTTCTGCTTTTTGACCTGCTCGATGGCATCCCGGCGGATGGAGCGCACGGCTACCTTGCTCTCCTCAGCCTTCTTTTTGACCACCTTGCACAGCTCCTTACGGCGCTCTTCGGTGAGCTCCGGGAAGATAAGGCGGATGATCTTGCCGTCGTTGGCAGGGTTAATGCCCAGATCGCTCTTCTGAATGGCCTTCTCCACGGCGGGGATCATTTTGCTGTCCCACAGGGAGATAACGAGCATCCGGGGCTCCGGTGTGGAAAGGTTGCCCAGCTGGTTGATGGGCGTAGGCGTGCCGTAATAATCCACCAGGATCCTGTCCAGGGCCTGGGGATTGGCTCTGCCGGCCCGCAGGGAGGCATACTCCTGGGTCATCACGCTGATGGTCTTGGTCATTTTATCTTTGGCGGTATCGAGAATCTCTGCCATATACTTTTCCCCCTTTATGTACGGTATTTATTATTATAGAGGAGAGACGGCTCAAATGCAAGCCTCTGCCCCGTCCTCGTCGATCAATGTCCCAATATTTTCACTTTCCAGTGCCTCGTGGAGTTTTTCCAGCGCAAAGCACTTGATGGGCATGTGCTGCTCCCGGCACAGGGTGATGGCCGTCAGGTCCGTGGCATGGAGATTGTCTTCAATGACCTTTTGGTAACTGATGTGCCGGTAAGGCCGGGCGTTTTTATCCACCTTGGGATCGGCACTGTACACCGCATCCACGTTTTTGGCCAGGAACAGAGCATCCGCTCCGATCTCGCAGGCTTTCAGAGCGGCGGCGGTATCCGTGGAGAAGAAGGGACATCCCGTACCGCAGGCAAAGATCACCACCGTACCGGCGGCCAGCAGCTCCAAAGCCCGGCGGCTGGTGTAGCTGTCGCAGAACTTGTCCATATCTACGGAGGAAAGCACCCTGCAGGGAACCCCCTGCCGCTCCAGACTGTCTTGCAGGGCCAGCGCATTGATGGCCGTGGCCAGCATGCCCATGTGATCCATGCGGTTCCTGTCCCGGCTGCCGGCGTCCCGGCCCCGGATGATGTTGCCGCCCCCCACCACTATGCCCAGCTCCAGCCCCTTTTGGGCCAGAGAGGCGATCTCAGCCGCCGCAGCATTGACCTTGTCAAAGCCGATAGGGGCCTCCTGGCCGCTGAGGGCTTCGCCGCTGATCTTTAAAAGAATTCTTTTATACATAAAAGGCCTCCTTGCGGCGTTTTCCTGCGCCGCTCTAAATTTAACCAGATACAGTATACCATATTCCCCCGCCCAGGGGAAGCCTTTTGTACCGCCGGAGAGCATCCGCCCTTCCCCGGAGCCGGATCTGCCCATACTTTACAAAATGCTTATTTTTTCTTCATGCTCTGTTCATGTTTCTGCCGAATAATCTTGACAGTAAACTGGCATACTTTGTCGAAATCAAACTATATTCCGGGAGGTTTTATATGCATCCGGCATCCCGTTTTTTCCGCACCGGCCTCTGTTCCGGGTTGGCTGTACTGCTCCTGCTTGCTTCCGGCTGCGCCGAAAAGGTCGTCTACACACCGGATCCCTCTGCCGTTCCCACCGCCGCTCCCGTCATAGAGGAATCATCCGGCTCCGTGGCGGCGGAGATCCCCGTCACACCCTCGCCCCTGCCTACGGACACCCCTACCCCTGCGCCCACGGACACGCCCACACCCAGCCCCTCTCCTACGCCCCGGCCTTACGCAGACAAGTTTCTGGAAGCGGGAGCTTCTCCGGAGCTGACGGAGACCAGCTATCGGACGGAGGATGCCGCCATATTCATTGAGCAGCGTTCCGATACGGAGCACAAGTACGGCAAAGAGGATATTTTGTATTTTCTGGCCGATATTTATCTGGAGGATGTGACCCGGCTGCGGGGCGCTTTCACCCGGGAGGATTTTACCCGTTACCACTATGTGGAGGATGTAAGCGAATTTGCCCAGCGTTTTGATGCCGTTGCGGCCATCTCCGGCGACTTTATCCGCTTCCGGGATACGGGCCTGTGCATGCGCAACGGCGTCTGGTACCGGCAGGAGCCCGATCCCAGGCGGGACGTATGCGTACTGACCCGGGAGGGCGTCATGGAAACCTACACTGCTCAGGAGCTGGATCTGGAGGGGCTTTTGCAGCGGGAGGATCTCTGGCACGTCATCGGCTTCGGCCCGGTGCTGCTGGATGAACAGGGGCAGGCCAGAACAACATTCAACACCACGGTTTCCGGCACCAATCCCCGGGCAGTGCTGGGATATTACGGCCCCGGCCACTACTGCTTCCTGTTTGTAGAGGGGCGCACCAAAAGTTCCCAGGGCATCACCATGGAGGCCCTGTCCCGGCTCTGTCAGGATCTGGGCTTGACCCGTGCTTTCAATCTGGACGGAGGTGAAACGGCGGCTCTGTACTTTAACGGCGCCATTCAAAACTCCAAGAGCCGGTCCACCCGGCCCATCCACGATCTGCTGTATATCGGCTATACGAGCCCGGAGCCCGAAGCTTCCGAAGCACCGGCTGCCACCGCTCCCGGTGAATCCCTGCCGCCGGATACTGCCCCCGAAGACTGATCCTATTATCCCAAAACCACATCAGCCCCTTTCCGCCGGACGGGGGCTTTTTTATGGAGAACCCGGCTTCAGGCCTATGGGAACATACGGCCTGCCGGATACGCAAAACGGTGCGTCGGGAGTGCCGTTCGCCAGAAGATTCCTGCCCAGATGTGCCTCTGACCTTGCAAGGGGACAGTTTTGCAGCTTAGGGCTTGCATAGGCCCGGTTTCTCACCGGCAGGCACAGCGGAGGACGAAGGTATCTCTGTAAGCTTTTGGGAATGCGTTGACGATGAAGCTGTTCTTTCGGTAAAGTCTGCCGCCTCTCCATCGGTTTCGTTCCAACGCATATGCAAGCCCATGCCCTCTGCTACCGTCCGGATCATACAGGAACCGGTCCGCAAAACAAACGGGCCCCGGGGAAGCATTCTTCCTCCGGGCCCGCTGTATGGATCCGTTTGCTTTACATTCTGGCATCCTGCGCCAGTATCTGTATGCTTTCGGGCGTTTCCCCCTCCCGCAGGGCCCGTGCATACACCAGCAGCCGTCCGTTGGTATCAAAGTAGCTGCAAGTGATCATGCACAGGATCTTATCTTCGCCGTTCACGTCTATGGGCGTGGAATAATAAGAACGATCCTGTATATCCGCCAGAAAGCTCTCCCGGTAAGCGGGGTCCTTCCATTCCTTAAAGCAGCGGATGCGCAGATAGTTCCGCTCGTTGGTGGTGGCCGAAACATCCAGTACCGCAAAGATGGCATACTGCCGGGGCGTCTCCTCATACAGCATCCCGAATTCCGCCAGAGGATACTTTTTGTAATACTCTATGTCCCGGTATTCCCTCAGCCCGGAAAACATGGTCTTATCCGAAAACTGATGGCCATACAGCACCAGATACGGGTCGTTTTCATAATCCGTATTGGCTTCATCCAGCAGAATGGTCCCGTGGGTGCTGTATTTTCCATACAGATCCCGGTGCAGATAATAGGAATTATCCTTCTGCACCACCGGCCCGTCGACCAGATCCCCGGCGGTGATCCATCCTACCAGATCCTGATTGACGGCATACAGGGCCTCATACTGGGGGGCTATGGTGCGCTCTGCCGGCGGCGCAGGTGTGGGCGTTTCTTCCGCCGTCCCGGCAGGGTCGTCGGATCCGGGCGCTTCCGTCTTTTCGGCGGGTTCCGCCGGTACAGCCGTGGGGGCGGCCGTAGCGCCGTACAGCGACCGGATCTGCTCCTGCTCTTTGGCCTCCCGTTTCTTCTGCACGGTCATGGACAGATACAGTCCCAGCAGGACTGCCGCCCCCACAAACAGGCATATGGCCAGTATTTTCAGCCGGAGGGCCGCCTTTTTTCGGGAATGTTCCATGGGTTCTCCTTATACGCAGGATGCGGAGGATAACTCCCCCGCATCCCTGTCTTCAGTCGATTTTATAGTGTCTTAGTCTTCCTTCCGGGAAGCCCGCTTGGAGCCGACCGCTGCTGCGCAGCCTGCCGCTGCCATAAGGGCCATGCCGAGCAGGGAAGCGATCCGGGTGACGCGGTTCACATCGCCGGTGCTGGGCACATCGCTGGTGCCGGGTACGTACCAGGTCGCGGTGTAGACCACATCGCCGGAAACGGTCTCGGCCACTTCGGGCTTCCAGCCATGGAAGCGGAAGCCTTCCCGCTTGGGCGTGCCCTCAAAGGCGGGAGTCTTTTCGCCGTACATGACTTCGTAACCCTGTGCCTTAAAGGCCTTGCCCTTCACACCGTCCTCGTAGGTAACGGTGTATACGTCTCTGTCATAGTATACGGAGAGCGCTGCGCCGCCGGGGATGCCATCGCCTTCACGCATGATCGTTCCCTTCAAAACGGATTTCTCCGCATTCAGGTGGAAGTGCTCGGGGATGGGCTCCACGTCTGCTTCAACCTCTGCACCATACAGGGCGTTGAAGCTCAGCTCCTTCATCAGGGTGTAGCTGCCGTCCAGCTCCTGCATATAGTAGGATACAAGGCAGGTGTTCCAGCCGGGCGTGTACTGCGCCGTATAGGTCTGGTTTTCGGTGACCTTTTCAGCCACTTCGGGGGTCCAGCCGTTGAACTCATAGAGTTCCCAGGCTTCTGCGCCCTGCCAGGTAGCGGGTGCATCAAAGGCGGGGGTCTGTTCCCCTTCCTTCACGGTGAACATCTGGTCTGCAAAGACCTTGCCGTCCATGCCGTCGGTATAGGTGACGGTGTAAAGCTTGGCCCACTGTGCCACATAGGTGACGTTTGCCGTAACGGTATCGGCCACTGCAGGCTGCCAGCCCAGGAAGGCATAGCCTTCGCGCTCCGGCTTGCCCTCAAAGGCGGGGGTAGCGGTGTTGTTGCGCACGGTATGGACCTGATCGGCAAAGATCTCTTCGCCTTCCGCGCCGTCAGTGTAGGTAACGGTGCGGTACAGGGCCAGATTCACCTTGATGTAGTTGGCCACTACAGAGGTGAGGTTGCTTTCGAACATGTTGCCGAACCGGTCGGGCTCGGTACGGGGGATCTTCCAGCTGCCCCTCTTGGGGTTGGTCGTGCTGGAGGGCACCCAGGTCAGGTTCAGCACCTGATCTGCAGGCCGCTCTTCGGTAAAGTCGTAAGTCCAGTCGCCGTTCCATTCCGGATATCTGACGCCCCAGCTCTTGGTGGTGTTGAATACGTTGCGGGCTGCGGCTTCAAATTTGTCGCCGGAAACAAAGTGGAAGGTCACGGTGGTGGTGTAGCCATCCACATCGTTGCCCTCTACCGCGCCGATGGTGTAGGATACACCCTTGGCATGGATGGAGGGGGAGCAGCTCCACATCTCTTTGAGGGTGGAGAGCACTTCCGTGCCGGAGGCATAGGCCCGGATCTGCATCTTGTCTACGGTGGTCTTGGTCAGCTTGGAAGGCTTATTCTTGGTATCCTTCTCCCACTGGGCCACATAGGTAGCATCGCCGGTAACGGTTTCCGCCACAGCGGGTTCCCAGCCGACGAACTTCCAGTTGGTACGGGTAGGCGTGCCCTGGAATTTAGGCGTAGCTTCGCCCACCTTGGCATAATAGGTCTGAGCGGCAAAGACTTCGCCGTTCACGCCGTCTTCATAAGTGATGACGGGGAGCTTTTTCCAGGTTGCGGTGTAGGTGGCATTGCCGGTAACGGTGGCAGCTACCTCAGGAGTCCAGCCCAGGAATTCATAACCCACTCTGGAGGGTTCGCCGTTGAATTCAGGAGTAGCGTCATCAGGCTTTACATTATAGACCTGGTCGGCAAAGGCTTCTCCGCCCACGCCGTCGGTATAAGTCACCACGTAGCGGCGGTATACCCACAGTTCTTTTCCGTTCAGCTTCTCACGGTTATCCGCCCAAGTGGAGGCATCCACCGTCCAGCCGGAACCATCCTGTGCATAGTCTATAACGTCGGACTTTGCAGTATACTTGAGCTTATAAGTAAAGGTAGCCGTGGTCTTTTCCGTATCTACTATATAAGAGGGCGCATCCCCACCGGCATTGTACTTCGTATTGAAGGCCTGTACATACGCATCCAGATTGGTGATGGTCAGCTCTGCCCAGAAAGCGCCGTTCTCATCCTTGGTCACTTTGCTGATGGTGTAGGTGCCATCCAGCAGCTGCTTACCCGTGTACTTGGTGTTGTTCTTAACGTTATCAGTGTCCCGTACCCAAAGGAGGGTGCCGCTGATCTTGGCGGCCACGGGCGCTGCGGGTGCGGTGTAGCACCATACGTCCACATACTGCGTGCCATCGGGCAGCCAGAGACCATTGGTAGCATTACCGGATGCGTTTTCACCGCTGACGTCGGGATTCCACACTAGCTTGATATCGGCTGTACGAACGGTCTTGCCATTCTCATCGGTATGGTAATGCTTGTGCCCCCATACCTTATCAGGACAATGCACACCGACAGCCAGCAGGGTCTGTACGTTGGTGATTTGGGCAGTGGCTACCCACACACCGCGATCTGCATCATAGCTCTTATCGCCTTTGTACTTTACATAGCTGCCAAACCAGTTGTAGGTCTGATCCTCATGCTCGCTTACCGTAGTGCAGCGGAACTTGAACAGAGCCTTGGCGCTGTTGGAGCCACTGGGAACGGCGGGTTCTGCCACTTCCCACTGGGCTACATAGTTGACGTCCTTGGTGACGGTTTCTGCCACTTCAGGCAGCCAGCCCTTGAACACATAGTTGGCGCGGGCAGGTGTACCCTGGAAGGCCGGAGTCGGTCCGTCCTTGATCACATCATATTCCTGAGTTTCAAAGGCCTTGCCTTCTGCGCCGTCGGAATAGGTCACGGTGAAGCCTTCCGCCCAGGTGGCGGTATAGGTCGCATCCGCATAGACCTTCTCGGCCACTTCGGGCTCCCAGCCCTGGAACACATAGCCCTTGCGCCGCAGAGATCCCTCATAAGCGGGAGTGTCGCTGCCGTTGCGCACGGTATGGACCTGATCGGCAAAGGCTGCTCCTTCCACGCCGTCGGTATAGGTAACGGTGCGGGGCAGCATCATCAGCAGCTTTACATAATTGGAGACTGCATGCAGACCCACATAGCTGTTGTCAAAAGTAGACTTGAGCTTCCAGCTGCCGGTCCACTTGTTGGCGATCTTGTTGAACGTACGTACCCAATACAGAGTAACGGTCTGGTCGGCGGGATATGCTTCGGTAAAGTCATATACCCAGTTGCCGTTCCAGTCTTTCCAGTAACGAAGGGCGGTAAAGTGCCGGTCGGTATTGTATACCTCTCTGGCGGCCAGTTCCAGCTTATCGCCGGACTTGAAGTGGAAGGTCATGGTGGCGGTGTAGCCGTCCACATCATTGCCCTCCACGGGGCCGAGCTCATAGGGAACATCCTTGGCAGTGACCTTGCTGGGAGAGCAGCTGTCCATCTGGAAGCCGTTGGCGATCTCCGTACCGCCAAAGTATACCCGGAACTTCATAGACTTCAGCTCTTTATCGCTGAGCTTGACGGAAGCAGGCTTATTCTTGGTATCCTTCTCCCACTGGGCTACATAAGTGGCCTCTCCGGTAACGGTTTCCGCCACAGCGGGTTCCCAGCCGATGAACTTCCAGTTCTCTCTGACAGGCGTGCCCTGGAAAGCCGGGGTAGCTTCGCCGGCCTTGGCATAATAGGTCTGGGCAGCAAAGACTTCGCCGTTCACGCCGTCCTCATACGTGATGGCATAGGTCGTTTCCGGAACTTCCGGAGATTCGGAAGGCTCCTCCGATGCCGGGGCTTCACTCTTGGGAGCTTCGGTAGCGGGTGCGGGAGTTGATTCTTCCTGGGGCTGCACAGGCTGCTGTTCTGCAACCTCGGCGGCAGGCTTCTCTAACAGCTGCTCCGCAGGAGTCTCAACTTCTTCCTTCTCGGCCAGTACGCCTACGGGGAGCATGGTGAGCACCATGATCACGGCAGACACAAAGGCGAGCATACGCTTGAGATTCTTTTTCATGCCATTCTCCTTTCATTTGATACCCTTGTTTTGGGTGGCATATAGAAAATGTCCTATCATTTCCCATCTATAAGTTACCACACATGGAGACGCCTTGCAAGACCAAATTGTATGTTTTTTACTGAATTTTTATCAGATCATTCATATATGATATATCGTACATATTTTGCTGCAATTCAACAAAAAAATACAGAAAATCCTGCATATTCCCCTCCGTCTTCCCTCCCGGCGGACACAAAAAGAGCCCGGGGACTTGCCTCGGGCTCCTGCCTGAAATATGAAAGGATTATTCGTCCAGATCCCCGTCATCCTCATCGGTGAGGGTGCTCTTGTTCCGCTTGGAGAGGATCACCGCCGTACCGGCACCGCCGCCTACCAGCAGCACACCCAGAGCAGCCAGGGCTACGGTAAGCACGGTGTTTCCGCCATCCTTTTCAGGGATGGGCGAAGGCACCGGCGTATCTGCGGGGGGTTCGGGCACATCGCTGGGTGCTGCCGTAGGGGTAGCGGTGGGGATATCCGTCGGCGCCACAGTAGGCGTGGGAGTGGGAATATCCGTTGCTGCAGGGGTAGTGGGCGCATCCGTAGCGGTGCCCGTGGTAACGCCGGCGGTGGCCTTGGCCGTGGTGGTGGGCTTGGCAGTCACGGCTGCCGTGGTTTTGGCCGTGGGCTTGGCGGTAACGTCCGCCTGACTCCGCACGGTGATGGAAGCCGTCTTGGACTTGATCTCGCCTTTTTCATTGGTGAATACGCAGTAGACCTTCCATCCGTTGAGAGAGGTGGGGATGTTCCGCAGAGACAGCTTTTCCCCGTCCTCACCGGATACCTTCAGGCCTTTGAATTTCTTCAGCGCTTCCGCCACTGTGTAAGTGGTCTTTCCCTTGGTAAAGAACCAGTCATAGGCGTCTGCATTCTCTGCCCGGGCCACAAAGGCGCAGCGGCCGCCCTTGGTCACGGTCTCGCTGGTGGGGTTCTTGGTGATCTTGGGCAGCCCCGCAGGAGCGGGAGTAGGGCTGTTGGTGGGCTTGGCCGTAGTGCCCTTGGGGATAACGGTGATCAGCGCCATGGCGGAATCCACGTTGCCCTTGCTGTTATAGAAGTTACACAAAACCTTCCAGCCGTTCATGGAGTAGGGGGTCTTGGTGATGACCAGCTTCTCCTCATGCTCGCCGGTGATGGCCACCCCCTTAAAGCGGGCTTTGGCCTCTTTCACGGTCAGCAGTTCCTCCCCATCGGGGCTGACAAAATACCAGGTGCGGCCCTTATCGTTGCTGGCCCGGGAGGTAAAGGGACAGCGCCCTCCTTCCTTTACGGTCTCATCCTTGGGGTCCTTGGTGACCACCGGGATGCCCTTGGGAGCAGGTGTGTTGGTGGGCGCAGCCGCCGTGGGGCTTACGGGAGCCGGTGTTACAGGCGCTGTAGTGGCCGAACCGGCCGGAGTGCCCGGCACTTCCGGAGTCACGGGTGCGGTCATCCCTTCCGCCAGCACTGCCACGGGCAGCGCAGCCGCCAGCAGCAGAGCTGCCAGCGCAATGGAGATCTTTTTCATCTTATTTATACCTCGGTTCTTCTTTTTCTGTCTATATGGTACCAGATATTACAGATTTTTGCACCCCTGTTTTTGCAACATAAATGTCAAATCTTTAAGAACGTCCCATTAGAATCTTACAGCACCCGGGCTTTGACCAGCGCTTTGCGGATCTTTGGCCCCAGAAAAGCGGCAGCGGCGATCTTGCAGGCATCTCCGAAAAGGAAAGGCACCACGCCTTTGAGCAGGGCTGCGCCAAAAGAAAGATGCGCCAACCGGGCCAGCCACAATGTTCCCACGCCATAAAGCACCGCCGTGCCAAACACCAGTCCCAGCAGGGAAGGCAGCAGCTTTTCCTGCCAGCGGGATACCGCCAATCCACCCACCAGTACCAGAGGCAGATATCCCACCAGATACCCGCCGGTGGCCCCGGCAAAGCAGGCCGCCCCGCCTGTATAGGCGGAAAACACAGGCGCCCCCACCAGCCCCAGCAGCAGATACAGAGCCGTGGCCAGGAGGGCCTTTTTCCACCCCAGAATATAAATGGCAAAATACAGTGCCAGCGTGGCCAGAGAGACGGGTACCGGCCCCACCGGCAGAGACAGGGGCGCCAGCACACAGATCACGGCGGTCATCACCGCCACGGAAAGCATGGAGCGCAGCCGGCTCCCGTTTTTGGATTCAGCAGAGGCGGATTCCATATTCTTTTCCCCCATACGGTATTTTGCGGCGAGGCTTTGCCGCAATTGCCCTAAAATATACAGTTTCTCCGGCTTTTTGTCAAGCACGGTATGCAGAAAATGCGTATCCGGTTTCAAAATTATCCAGTGTTTCCAGCATTTCTTTCTCATTGATTATTTGCTTTTTGAATGGGATCCGCCAAAGGCCATGCGCTTTCAAGCGCCGTCTGCATGAATATGGGGGAGCTTAGAGGTTCTGTATAAACAAAAAAGCAGCCTCGTTGGAAGCTGCTTTTTGTAACGTGCAGGTCTTATTTCTTCATCTGGGACATAACTTCGTCTGCGAAGTTGTCTTCCCGCTTCTGGAGGCCTTCGCCCATCTCGTAACGGACGAACTGGAGAACCTTCAGGCCACCCTTGGCTGCCAGCATCTGCTTGATGGTGAGGTTCTGATCCTTGACGAACTGCTGCTCATCCAGGCAGACTTCCTTGTAGTACTTGGACATACGGCCGTCCACCATCTTTTCCACGATGGCATCGGGCTTGGGCTTGGCGGAAGCAGCGTTCTCTTCCTTGGCCTTGGCCAGCTGGATGGCGCGCTCATGAGCCATCACATCGGCGGGCAGGTTGTTTACGTCTACGCATATGGGGTTGGCGGCAGCGATCTGCAGGGCCACATCGTGCATGGCTTCCTTGTCGCCTTCCTTATCGAACTGAGCGATAACGCCGATACGGCCGCCCAGATGGATGTAGGTATCCACAGCGCCTTCCAGACGGACAAAGCGGCGGATGCTGATCTTTTCGCCGATGCCGGCCACGGCGGTATTGAGCATGGCTTCCACGGTCTCATCACCGATCTTGGAGGCCATGAGCTCTTCTACGGTAGCGGGGTTGGCTTCCACCACCTGCTTGGCCACGGTCTTTACGAAGTCCTTGAACTTGTCGGTCTTGGCCACAAAGTCGGTCTCGCAGTTGACTTCCACGATAGCGGAGGCATTCTCTCCCCGGTAATCGGCCACGATGCCCTCGGCGGCAATACGGCCGGCCTTCTTGGCGGCGGCGGCCAGACCCTTCTCACGGAGGAAGTCGATCGCCTTTTCCACATCGCCCTCGCACTGGGTGAGAGCCTTCTTGCAATCCATCATGCCGGCACCAGTGCGCTCACGCAGTGCGGCTACATCCTTAGCGGTAAAAGCTGCCATGGTAATTCCTCCTATTGTATTTATTCTTCAACGGGTGCTTCTTCAGCGGCTTCCACGGTGGCATCCACAGCGGCGTCGGTCATCTGCTCGCCCTGCTTGCCTTCCAGAACGGCATCGGCCATCTTGGCGGTGATCAGGCGGACGGCGCGGATAGCGTCATCGTTGGCGGGGATGGGGTAATCCACTTCGTCGGGATCGCAGTTGGTGTCTACGGTAGCCACGATGGGGATACCCAGCTTCCGGGCTTCAGAAACGGCAATGTGCTCTTTACGGGTGTCGATGATGAACAGGGCGCCGGGGAGCTTCTTCATCTCCTTGATACCGCCCAGGTTCTTCTCCAGCTTCTCCTGCTCGGCCTTGATGGCGATAACTTCCTTCTTGGGCAGCAGATCGAACTCGCCGTTCTCTTCCATCTGCTCAATGTACTTGAGACGGGCGATACGGGTCTGGATGGTCTTGAAGTTGGTGAGCATACCGCCCAGCCAACGCTGGTTCACATAGAACATCTCGCAGCGCTTGGCTTCCTGCTCGATGCTTTCCTGAGCCTGCTTCTTGGTGCCTACAAAGAGAATGGCCTTATCCTGAGCGGCCAGGTCACGGATGAAGTAATAGGCCTCTTCTACCTTCTTGACGGTCATCTGCAGATCGATGATGTGGATGCCGTTGCGCTCGGTGAAGATGTACTGCTTCATCTTGGGGTTCCAGCGACGGGTCTGATGGCCGAAATGTACACCGGCCTCCAACAGCTGCTTCATAGAAATCACGGACATGCTTAAAAAACCTCCTCGTTTTATTTTGTCCTTCCCCCGCTTCCTCCCGCAGGATACCCAATGGCTGGGACGAGACCTGCAGTCTGCCGGGGGTGCGTGATACCTTGAGCAGTATACCAAAGGCAGAAGCGCAATGCAAGAATTTTTTTGCGCATACGCTGTCTTTTTCCGTACTTTTTTGCACAGATCCGGCAGGTATAACGTCAGATTAGAGAACCGGCCTCTGTTCAAAACAAAACTTTATGGGCACCAAAATTTTCTTTATCTATCCTCTTGTGCACTGCTGAAAAGTAGGGTATATTGTATACTGAGTGAAATTGAGAACATACAGTGTAAACAGGAAACGCAAGGGGGCTTTGCAAAGAGGATGGATGCATTTTACAAAATAGTGGCGCTGCTGGGGGGACTGGCCATGTTCCTGTACGGTATGCAGGTCATGGGCGACGGCCTGAAGGGCAGTTCCGGCGGTGCCATGAAAAAGGTGCTGGCCCGGGTGACCAACCGGCCCGTTATGGGGTTTCTGCTGGGCATGGTGGTGACTTGCGTGATCCAGAGCTCCACGGCCACTATCGTGATCCTGGTGGGTCTGGTAGGAGCGGGCTTTCTCAGCTTCCGCCAGTCTGTAGGCATCGTGCTGGGAGCCAACGTAGGTACGGCCATCACCTCCCAGATCATCCGCCTTATGGACCTGCAGGCCGGGGAAAGCAGCATGCTCTACTTCTTCAAGGCGGATAACCTGGCGCCTTTGGCCCTGATACTGGGCATCGTGCTGATCATGTTCGTCCGCCGAGGAGCCAGCAGGACCATGGGCACCATTGCCTGCGGCTTCGGCATTCTGTTCATGGGCCTGATGTATATGAACAGCGCCGTGGCCAATCTGCAGGGCTCTGTTTCCTATCTGCTGACGGCCTTTGAAGATAATTATTTTCTGGGCTTTCTGGCAGGCGTAGGGGTCACGGGGGTGATCCAGAGCTCCTCCGCCGTCATCGGCGTTATCCAGTCCCTGGCCAGTACCGTAGGGCTGAGCTTCAAGGGCATCTTTGCCGTGATCATCGGCGTAAACATCGGCGACTGCCTGACTACCTTTCTGGTCAGCCGCATCGGCGCCAACGCCAAGCAGATCCGCACCACTCTGGTGCACATTATCTATAATGTATTTGCGGCCCTGCTGATCGTGCTGTTCCTGTTCATCGGGCGCACCACCGGGCTTCTTTCCGACGGGCTGTGGAATTCCATTCTCAATTCCGGCGGCATCGCCAATGTGCATTGCCTGTTCCGTCTGGTGCCGGCGGTGCTGCTGCTGCCCTTCTCCGGCCTGTTCGCCAATCTGGCCGAACGGCTGGTTCCGGACAAGTCTGCCGATGCAGAGGACGCCCAGCTGGAAGATCAGCTCAAGGAGCTGGATCCGCACCTGGTGGTCAGCCCCTCTCTGGCGCTGGATCTGACGGCCAAGCTGGTGGGCAACATGAGTGATCTGGCCCTGCACAACTATACGGGAGCCGTTCAGCAGATCTATGAATTTGATCCCCAGCGCAGCAAGCGCATCGACCAGCGGGAACATATGCTGGACCGCATGACCGATGCTTCCAGCCAGTATGTGGTAGCCGTTTCCCCCCATATCACCCTGGAGCGGGATACCAAAGAGCAGAACTTCCTCCTCAAGGCCATCACTGCCTTTGAGCGCATCGGAGATCTGGCGGTGAACATCACCGATAACGTATATGCCCTGCGGGATATGGACAAGTCCTTCTCCCCCTATGCCATGGAGGAGCTGCGGGTAGTCATCGACGCCGTGCAGAAGAATCTGGATTATACCGTCACTGCCTATAAGAATGACGACATGGAGGCTGCCCGGCAGGTGGAACCGCTGGAAGAGGTCATTGACGAAATGATCGAATACCTGAAGGCCCAGCACGTAGACCGCATGACCCGGGGGCTGTGCGATATTCTGGGGGGCATCCAGTTCCAAAACATTCTCTCCAATCTGGAGCGTATCTCCGACCAGTGCTCGGATATGGCCGTATATATTCTGGAACGGCAGGATGAGGAGATCGTAGGGCAGGAGCACACCTATGTGCACAACCTCCACCACACCTATGATCCGGACTATGCCGCCGCCTTCCGTTCGGAGTACGATACCTATTTCGGCCGGATCCGGGCCATCGATCATAGAACCTCGCCGGAGAATCAGAACACCCCCTCCAAGCCGGCACAGTGATCCTTTTTGCATATAGCACACGGCTCCGGAAGCTTGTCCGGAGCCGTTTTTCGTTGCTCATTGCTTCATAAGAAAGAACCTTGCCGCCCGTTAGAAAGCGGTGCAGCAGCATATGGATCCCGTACGAAATGTTCCCGGTATGGGGTTACCGCTTTCCCTTTTCAGCCTGCCGGCGTATGGTCCCTATCTTTTTATCGCTGCGGGCATCCCGGCCATCACTATTGCGGATCGTCCCCGCAGGCAGTCCCCGTGATTTTTCAAAAGCACCCACCGTGCAATCGCTTCTGGTTTTCCGTATTCCCATATTACCCGTCCTTTCTCCGGAGCACGCTTTTGATCGCGTTAAAGAACATCCCCATAGCCCCTTTTCTGTCTGCAAGGGCCTCGTCCAGGGTGCTGTTGCCATATACCCGCTCTACCTCTTCCAGCGTCCAGGTATCGCCTATGGCCTCCATTTCTTCCATAAAAATATACATTTCCCGTTTTTTCATATCCTTCCTCCCGTAAACATTTGTTCTTTCTGTGCCGCTTCCAACGTTTTGTTTCTTGCTCCCTCCTTTCGGCTTTTCTGCATCCCATGCGGGCAATTCGATTTTAACACATTTGTACTCATTTGACAATATATGTATTCATAAAGAGAATGTTTTTTCTCTACACTTCTTGCAGGAGGTGTATGAAAACATGTTAAATGCAATGATCGTGGGGCAGGTGATCCAACGCTGCCGGGAGGAAAAGGGACTTTCTCAAGAGGTAGTCAGCGGTCTTGCCGGCATTGGGCGCACTCATCTGAGCGCCATTGAGCGGGGCGCCCGCAAGCCTACGCTGGAGACCTTTTTCCGCATCAGCGAGGCCCTGGGAGTCCGCCCCTGCGTACTGATGCAGGCCATAGAAGAAGCGGTATATTCCCGGGCAGATACATAGCAGACCGGTTACTATACGGGGCGGATATATTCCCGTAACGCATGCACGGTGCAGCCTCCCTTCAGAAACCGCACCGTGTGTATATGTTATGTTTATTTGTTCTTATCCCAGTTCCGGCAGGGTAGGCACGGCCTCCGCCGGGATGGGGCAATGATAGCCCCCAGCAGTACGGGCTGCAAACTCCTCCCGGGCGGCAGACAGCAGTTCCGGCTGCTCCAGCAGATCTATGGCTGCGCCGCAAAGCACCTGAGCGGCCTTCAGCAGGGCCTTGTACCCCAGTGGGCTTTTGCCGCAGGAAACGTTTTGCCAGCTGTGACCGGGGCAGCCGTTGGGCCAGGCCGCCACATGGAGCTGGGCCGTAGGGCACTGCCAGCTTACGTCCCCCACATCCGTAGAGCCAGGTGAAAAGGCGTCTCCCGTGAACAGGGGCATCACAAAATCATTCATGGGGCCCTTCTGCATGCCCCGGACGGCGGCGGCATACGCTTCCTGACAGCTCCCCGCGCCGGGCACATAGCCCTCCGTATGGAAGGTTTTTTCCAACGCCGCTGCAAAGGCCAACTCCTCTTCCGTATAAGCAGGGGCTCCCTGCTCCGAAAGGTTTTTGTGGAGCAGCGCTTCCAGCGGAGTATTGGGTACGACCTCTGCCAGCCCATCTATGAACTTCCGCTCCAGCGTGGTCTCCGTCATCATGGCGGCGGCCCGGGCAATGGTATCCACCCGTTTTTGCAGCGCCAGCGCCTTTTCCACCTTGTCCGAACGCACCAAATACAAAACGGAGGCTCTGGCCGGCACCACGTTGGGGCTGCATCCGCCGGCATTGGTAATGGCATAATGAATACGGGCTTTGGTATCCATGTGCTCCCGGAGGAATTCCACCCCCATGTTCATCAGGGTCACGGCGTCCAGCGCACTGCGCCCCTTCTCCGGGCTGCCGGCTGCGTGAGCCGCCATGCCGTGGAACAGATACTGTACCTGAATACAGGCGTTGCTGGAACCCGCAGCCGCCTCGTTGCAGTCATCCGGATGCCAGGTCAGGGCGGCATCCAATCCGTACCACAGGCCTTCCCGGGCCATAAAGGCCTTGGCCGCTCCCCCTTCTTCTCCGGGGCAGCCATAAAAAATCACCGTACCCGGCCCTCCTGTTTCTTCCAGATAGGCCTTGACTCCCAGCGCCGCCCCCAGCGCCCCTGCACCCAGAAGATTATGCCCGCAGCCATGGCCGGGAGCCCCCGGCGCCAGAGGCGTTTCCTTTATGGCATACCCTGCCTGAGAAAGACCGGACAGCGCATCATATTCCCCCAGAATGCCGATCACCGGCCGCCCGGAACCGAAAGAAGCGGAAAAGGCCGTTTCTATACCGCAAATGCCCTTTTCTACGGTGAACCCCTCTTCTTCCAGCACCTGCTCATACAGGGCTGCGGATCTGTACTCCTGCAGCGAAAGCTCCGCATAGGCCCAGATGCTGTCCGCCACCTGTTGAAGCAGTTCTTTTTTATTCTCTACGGCCGCCAGCGCCGCCTGTTTTTTCGTATCCATGCATGGACTCCTTTCCCTTCGATGCTGCATAGAATACCACTGTTTATGCGCTCCGTCAAGGAATTTTCGTATGTTTATCCGTCATTATTTGATTTTTGTGAATATTATTTCATCAAGGAGCAATGCTGGAACAGGCTCTCCTGTCCGGGGCACGCATCGTCTGTATGTAGAAAAAGGGCCGCAAGGGAACGGCCTCCGTTCTCTCACAGCCCTCTTGGGTATGCCGCATTATATCTTCTTTATAAAGGCTTCAAAGGCCTCTGCCATGACCTGCTGCCCGGCGGGGCTGGGATGAATACCGTCCTCGCACAGCAGGCCGTCCAGCCGCCGGTGCTGCAAAAATGCCTCCCGCAGATCCACGCACAGGAGCCCTTCCCGGGCGGCCAGCCGCTCCAGCAGATGGCTGTAATGCTCCTGAAAGCGGTAGATAGCACATTCATCCCCCAGCCAGCTCAGAATATTCTCCCGGTTCAATCCCCGGCGGCAGATCCAGTCCAGATACTTCTTCGGGTCTATGGGGGGCAGTGTGGTAAGCAGGGGCCTGCTGCCCGCCTGTTTTACGATCTCCAGCGCCCGATCCATATAGCGCAGAAACTCCTTTGGCCCCGTAATAGGCAGATACTCTCCCTCCGGATCTGCGGCAATGGCCGCCCAATCAAAATTGCAGTCGTTGCCGCCGAATTCTATCAGCGTATAGGTCCCCGGGACTTCCTCCCGGGCGGCGTCCTTTTCCATGCGCTCCACCACCATGGGGGCGGTAGCGCCAAAACGGCAGCGATTATCCAGCGTCAGGCCATGCCGCTGGGCCAGGGCGTCCCAGGGGTTCCCTGCGCTGTATCTGCCGCCCTCCAGCACCACGCCCTTCAGGATGGAATCCCCATACAGAGTGACGTTCATGATGTTCAAAAATCCTTTCATCTTGTCTTTTGTATTATATTACAAGGTTTCTAAAATTGTGTCAACTTGTAATTTTGTGCATCTTGTGTTTTTTGTCACCATATGCTATAGTTTCTGCAGAAACGGAGGTACACTTTTATGTCCCTGTCCCCTTCCCCGGAGCTTTCCGACCTGCATGCAGCCCTGAACGGCTGGACGCTCCCCCGCTGGCGCCAGCTGCCGGAGGTGGATCTGTATATGGATCAGGTGCTGCTGCTGATGGAAAAATACCTGCGGAGCGCCACCGGCGAGCGGGTGGTCACTTCCGCCATGATAAACAATTATGTAAAAATGGGAGCCCTGCCCCCGCCGGAAAGAAAAAAATATAATAAGCGCCACCTGTCCCGGCTGATAGTGATCTGTTCCCTGAAAAACGTGCTGCCCATCGCTTCCGTCAGCGGGCTGATCGAGCTGGAGCTTCAGCAAAAGAGCGAGGTGGAGTTTTATGACAGCTTCTGCGATGCATTCGAAGAAGCCTGCCGGGACGCTGCTGCCCGTATTCCCCTGAAAGATAAAGGCGGTCTGCTGCTGAAGAGCGCCCTGCGCTGCCAAGCCGAGCAGTTTTTCTGCACGCTGGCCCTGCAGCAGTTGGCTTCCCCTGCCAAAACAGAAAAAGCCGGACCCACCGCCGAAAAACAGGCCCCATAAGCCTGCTCACGCATACAGACAGATCCTTTCCCCGGTCATGCTGCCCCGTGGAAAGGATCTTTTGTTTTTGCCGTTTTTCGGCACCCTGCGCCATGCTGCCGCATAGTATGCCCATAAGCGGATCTGAAAGGCATAAAAGGAGGTATGGTTCCCGTGGATGCATTTAAACGAAAAAAAGATAAAGAAACGGTGATTTTTCCCGAAGGGAAATCGGCCATGAGGCTGCATCTTCTCCCGCTGGGCCGTGCAGGAGAGATACTGGCCCTGCACAACCCGGAGCCTTTGCACACCCGGCTTATGGATCTGGGCTTTGTACCCGGAGAACAGGTGGAAGCCCTGTTTGCCGCCCCCTCCGGCAGTCCCCGCGCCTATGGGATCCTGGGCACCGTCATTGCCCTGCGTGAAAAAGATGCCGCCGCCGTGGAGGTAAAGCCCCTGTGAAAAGAACCGATACAGCCGCCGCTCCCCTGGTGCTGGGGCTGGCGGGCAACCCCAACGTGGGCAAAAGCACCCTGTTCAACGCCCTGACCGGGCTGCGCCAGCACACCGGAAACTGGACGGGCAAGACCGTAGCCAGCGCCCGGGGCACCGCCCGGCTGAACGGCCGGGAGATCACACTGGTGGATACCCCCGGTGCATATTCCCTGACGCCCATGTCCGAAGAAGAGAGCGTTACCCGGGAGTTTGTCCTTTCCAACGAAGCGGATGTTATGGTCGTTCTCTGCGACGGCGGCTGTCTGGAGCGTACATTGCCCCTGGCCTTGCAGATCATGGCCCTGTTTCCCCGGGTAGTGGTGGTGGTGAACCTGCTGGATGAAGCAAAAAAACATGGCATCACCCTGGATCTGTCCCGGCTTTCTTCTCTGTTGGGCGTACCGGTGGTGGGAACCAGCGCCCGCAGCGGCCACGGGGTGCAAAAGGTGCTGGAGGCCGCCGTATCCCTTTCCCTTGCCCCTGCTGCCGGGCCGGTACCCCTTATAAAGGCCCCCGAAGAATCGGAAGCCGCCGCCTGCGCCCGCCGGGCCCGGGCCCTGTGCCGGGAAACGGTGATCGGCACCGCCAGTCTGGCCAGGCGCTGCGCCTGGGATAAGGCCATCACCGGCCGGGCATTGGGTCTGCCCCTGCTGCTTCTGCTGCTGTGTTTGGTGTTCTATCTGACATTGCAGGGAGCCAACTACCCTTCGGCCCTGCTGCAAAAGGGCTTTGCCTGGCTGGAAGCGCAGCTTTCCACCCTGCTGTTTGTCTGGGGCGCCCCCCTTTGGCTCCGCTCCGCCCTTACGGAGGGTATGCTTCGGGTCACCGGCTGGGTCATCAGCGTCATGCTGCCCCCCATGGCCATCTTTTTCCCCCTGTTCACACTGCTGGAAGATCTGGGCTATCTGCCCCGGGTGGCCTTTTCTCTGGATGCGGCCTTTGCCCGGTGTCATGCCTGCGGCAAACAGGCCTTGACCATCTGCATGGGCTGCGGCTGCAATGCCGCCGGGGTGGTAGGCTGCCGGATCATAGACTCCCGCAGGGAGCGGCTCATGGCCATTCTCACCAACTCCATCACCCCCTGCAACGGCCGCCTGCCCGCCATGACGGCTCTGCTGACCCTTTTCTTTGCGGGGAACGGGCTCTGGGGCTCCCTGACGCCGGCCCTGCTTATGGGCCTGCTGCTGGCTTTTTCTCTGGGAATGAGCTTGCTCAGCTCCCGGTTCCTGTCCGCCACGGTGCTCCGGGGCCTTCCTTCCTCTTATACGCTGGAGCTGCCTCCTTTCCGCCGCCCCCAGGTGGGCCGGGTGCTGCTCCGCTCCCTGCTGGACCGCACGCTCCACGTACTGGGCCGGGCGGCGGCGGTGGCGGCTCCCTGCGGGCTGCTGGTATGGGGCCTGTGCCGCCTTCCCTGGGACGGCGGCAGCCTGTATGCAGCCATGACCCGGAGTCTGGAACCCATAGGCGCCTTTTTCGGGCTGGACGGCGTAGTGCTGTGCGCCTTTATTCTGGGCCTGCCTGCCAACGAGATCGTACTGCCGCTGGTGCTCATGGGCTATCTGTCCGCCGGTTCTCTGGCGGAGCCTGCCTCGCTGGAAGCCATGGGCGCCATCCTTCGCAGCCAGGGCTGGACCCAGGCCACCGCTTTGTGCTTCCTGCTGTTCTCCATGCTCCACTGGCCCTGTTCCACCACGCTGCTGACCATCAAAAAGGAAACGGGCAGCTGGGGATGGACGGCTCTTTCGGCTCTGCTGCCCACACTGTTGGGGTTGGGTGCCTGCCTGCTGGTACGCCTGCTCAGCGGCCTGTTTTGAATTTTTGCGTATCCTCTTGACAGAACGCCCTCCCTGTTGTAACATGATATCAGATTGATATCACATCAAGGAGGTACTTTTATATGCAGGAAATCATTCTTACCAAGCGCAAAAACGGTATGGCAGCCATGCTGCTTATCATTCTGCTGTATGGAGCATCCATAGCGGGCTGCATCTTCGGCGGCATGGCGCTGGATGCGGGCAGCGCCGGCGGCATCGTCCTTTTTGTACTTTCTCTTCTCTATGCATGCCTGGGCTGGATCCCCGCCATGGGGCTGAAGGTGCTCAAACCCCAGGAGGCGCTGGTGCTTACCCTGTTTGGTAAGTATATCGGCACGCTGAAGGGCGACGGTTTCTATTTTGTCAATCCCTTCTGTGTCAGCGTGAACCCGGCGGCCAAGACCAAGCTCAGCCAGAGCGGGGATGTGAAAAGCGCCCTTTCTCCCCTGCAGCTGGGCGGCCAGAACGTAAACCTTACCGAAGAATCCGCAAACAAAAAGATCTCTCTGAAGATCATGACCCTGAACAACAACCGCCAGAAGATCAATGACTGCCTGGGCAACCCGGTAGAGATCGGCATTGCGGTCATGTGGCGGATCGTGGATACGGCCAAAGCCGTATTCAACGTAGACAACTACAAGGAGTATCTTTCCCTGCAGTGCGACAGCGCCCTGCGGAATATCGTGCGTATTTATCCCTATGACGTGGCCCCCAACGTGGATACCACCGGGGACGGTCTGGCCGACGACGGCAGCCTGCGGGGCTCCAGCGAGATCGTAGCCGGGCGCATCCGGCAGGAGATCCAGGACCGGGTCCGGGATGCAGGCATCGAAGTCATCGAAGCCCGGATCACCTATCTGGCCTATGCCCCGGAGATCGCCGCCGTCATGCTCCAGCGGCAGCAGGCCAGCGCCATTATCGATGCCCGGAAGATGATCGTGGAAGGGGCCGTGGGCATGGTGGAAATGGCGCTCCAACGTCTGGATGAAAAGCACACCGTAGAGCTGGACGAAGAGCGAAAGGCCGCCATGGTCTCCAACCTGCTGGTCGTTCTCTGCGGCAACCAGAATGCGCAGCCCGTGATCAATTCCGGCAGTCTATACTGATATGGCAGAAAAAAAGCAGCTTCCTCTGCGCCTGTCCGCCCGGCTGTATGAGGAATTGGCTCGCTGGGCGGAGGATGACTTTCGCTCCGTCAACGGCCAGATCGAGTATCTGCTGACGGAATGCGTCAAACAGCGCCGCAAGAACGGCCGCTATGTAGGCGAGGATATCGATGCGCCCCTGGAGCTCACCCTTCCCCCGGATACCCGGGAGAAAAAGCCGTGAACCGCCCCATCCATGGCCTTCCGCCGATTCTGCAGCGCCCCTGACCGGGGGCGCTTTTTTGATAAGGAAAAGGGACGCAGCTTTCCGGCGTGCGTCCCTGCTTCGTTTATAACGGCTGCAAATCAGATGAACCGCTTTTTATCCAGCGCCAGCATAAGCATCATGGCCCCAAGGCTGATCAGTATGACGATGACCCCATAGGCCATGGATACGCCGATGTTGAACTCCTGCATATTTGTGACCATGGAGATGGAAATGGGTCGGTTATGCACCCCGTACAGCAGGGCCGAAACGGTGTATTCCCCCATGGTCCGTATGAACACAAGGATCCCCCCCGCCAGAATACCGGGGGCGATATTTGGCAGCACCACCCGCATCAGGGTAGCAAGCCCTCCGCCGCCCAGGCTGTGGGAAGCATCCTCCAGCACCGAATGAAAGCTTTCCATGGCGGTATCGTTAGAGCTGAGCAGCAGCGGCAGAGCGGTCACGGTATAGGCAATGGGCAGGATATAGAACCCGCCGATCAGCGCCCGGCCAAAGGCAAAGATGCTCTTCACATTAAAGGCGTTTATCATGTTGATGCCGATCACACTGACGGGCATGCACCACGGCAGCATCATAAGAGCCTTGGCGCAACCGGCCGGAAGGCTTTTTCTTCTCCAGTTCAAATAGGAAACGGGCACCGTAAGCAGTATCCCCGCCCCCACCGCCATGAAGGACATTTTCAGACTGTTCAGCAGGGGCTGGAGCACCCGGGGGCTGTCGGCGATCTCCCGATAATTTTCCAGTGTAAAGCTATGGGGAAAGATATCCATCATAATGGAATGGGTGGTGTTGAAGGAGAGATACACAATGCCCAGCACCGGCACCAGGATCATCAGGATCTGTATGCCCATCAACAGCCCCGCCAGTATCCGGAAAGCCGAATGCCCCGTATACAGGGAAGGAGCGGCAGGCCGTGGAGAACGGGTATACCTGCATTTACGCTTATAATACTGCAGCAGCAGCATGACGGATACGCTCATGGCCAGCAGCAGCATGACCTGGGCCGAAGCAACGTCCATATAGTTGTTGACCTTGGATTTTACTATGGCGGTGCTGAGCACCTTATAGCCTCCGCCGATCAGATTTGGCGCCGAAAATGCACCTATGCCCGAAGCAAAGGTCATGATGGAGGAAGTGATCAGCGCCGGCGCAATGGCCGGCAGGATCACGCTGCAGAATATCTGCCGCCGGTTGGCCCCCAGGCTCCGTGCCGCATCTATGGCGGCATAGTCGATATACTTCAGCGCCACGGAAACGTTCATGTAAAAATACACATACTGGGTGTAGGTGATCACAAACAGTATGCCCGGCAGGCCGCTGAAGTTCCACAGGGGCCCGGAAAGGCCCAGCAGCAGCTCCGCCCCCTTTGTGACCACACCGCTCTCCCCATACAGCTGCACAAAGGCTATGACGATAATGACTCCGGGGATCATCATGGGGCTCAGCAGTGTCATATGCAGCAGGCGCCTGCAGGGCACCCGGCAGAATGTCATGAAGATGGCCAAAGCCGTGCCCAGTATCCCGCAGCACACCACGGAACCGACCCCCACCGCAAAGGTGTTCTGTATCACGCGGATATTGTTGGGGTTGGCCAGATACTCCCGGAATACAGACAGGGTAAAGCCCTCCTCCGAAACCAGCGCCTGCCGCAGCGTGTTGCCCATGGGATACAGGATATACCCCACCAGTAAAAACAGCAGGCAGCCATACAGCAGCAGGGGCCAGATATACTTTTTCATGGTCTGCATGGCGTTCATCCTCTGTACAGGCTCATATAAGCGCTGCTGCCCGCCGGGAAAAACGCCCCGGGGCGGTTAAACATGGTCACGCGATACAAGCTTTCCCCATGCCGCACGGTGTAGCTGTAGCAGGGTCCGTCAAAGCGCACCTGCACCACCGTCACGGGGAGCCCTCCTTCCTCCCGGGAAAGCACCAGCTGCTCCGGCCTGCACATAAGGCGCTCTCCGGCTCCCAGGGCTGCCGCCGCCTCCGGGGAAAGCGCATTACATACCCCCACAAAGTTGGCAACGAATTGGTTGGCCGGGCGGTCATATACTTCTGCCGGGGTGCCGATCTGCCGGATATGCCCCTTATCCATCACGGCGATCCGATGAGAAATGCTCAGGGCTTCCTGCTGGTCATGGGTGATAAACAGGGTGGTGACCCCCGTCTTTTCCTGTATGTCCCGCAGTTCCTGACGCATACGCACCCGCAAAGCCGCATCCAGATTGGAAAGGGGTTCGTCCAGCAGCAGCATATCCGGGGCCACAATAAGCGCCCGGGCTATGGCCACCCGCTGCTGCTGCCCGCCGGAAAGCTGCTCTATACGCCGGTCCCTATAGGCGCCCATATCCGTAAGCTCCAGAAAATAAGCGCACTGCTTTTTAATCTCTGCCGCAGGCCGGTGCCGGATCCGCAGTCCATAGGCAATATTCTCTTCCACCGTCATATTGGGGAACAGAGCGTAGTTTTGAAACACCACGCCCATGCTGCGCTTTTCCGGCGGGAGGGGGGTAATATCCCGGCCGTCTATGGCAATAGTCCCCTTATCCGGCTTCAAAAATCCGGCCATAAGGCGCAGCAGCGTGGTCTTGCCGCAGCCGGAAGAGCCAAGCAGGGTAAAAAACTCCCCTTTGCGTATGGTCAGGCAGATATCCTGCAATACGGGTGCGGAGTCATAGGCATATTCTATACCGTTGAGTGTAATGCTTTCCATGGCGTGCTCCTGCGTATGAAATAAGGGGAACCGATGCGGTTCCCCTGTATTTTACCTTAAAAAAGGCGTTCTGCCAACATTAGTCCTTGGCTACGTTCTTGTTGGTGTCGATGACGTTGGTTTCCCACTTCTCCAGCCAGCTGAGCTGATTGGCGCTGATGTTGGCCCAATCCACGGGCAGGGCCTTATACTCGGTCTGCATCCACTCGGGGCAGTTGGGCAAGGCGGAGCTGAGGGTAGGCGTGCGGCTGAAGTCGTTGGCCAGCATGGCCTGGACTTCTGCGCTGCCGGCGAACTCTACGAAAGCGGCGGCGGCATTGGGATGGGGTGCGTTCTTGATGGCGGCGATGCAGTCGGTAAGCACTACGGAACCGCTGGCGGCATCGATGATCTCAAAGGGCATACCGTTGGTGTCCCGGTTGGTGACGATATCGCTGAGCACGGCCCAGGAAATGGGGGCTTCGCCCTTGCCGATGGCGGCATACATCATGCTGCCGCTGTTGTAGTAGTTCTTGATGTTGGCATCCAGATCGGAAAGATACTGCCAGGCAGCGTCTTCCCCATTCTGGGTGGTGTAATAGTCGATCAGGTTGCAGATGGTGGAACGCATGGAGGAGGACAGGGAATCACGAACCACGATCTTGTCCTTATACTCGGGCTTCACCAGGTCGGACCAGTCTTTGGGCGCTTCCTCGGCAGTCATAACGTCCTTGTTGTAGAAAAGGAGCACGGGGGTCTTGATGGTGCCGTACCAAAGGCCGTTGGCATCCTTGAACATGGGATCCAGCTCGTTCTCCCAGGAGGGATGGGTAGTCTCGAACAGGCCCTCTCCGCTGAGCACGGTATGGGTGGCGCTGTCGCCGCCATACATGATGTCAGCCTGGGGGTTGTCCTTCTCGCTGCGCACACGGTCAGCCAGCTCGCCCTTGAGGTTGATGTACTCCACCTTTACACCGGTCTTCTCGGTAAAGGCGTTGGCAACGGCCTCCAGAAGCTTTTCGGAGTGAGTAGAATAGATCACCAGGGTGTCTTCCAGCTGAGCGGCGGGTTCATCCGTAGCTTCCGGTTCATCGGTAGCGGCGGGTGCGTCCGTTGCGGCAGGCGCATCGGTAACGGCGGCCTCCTGCGTGGGGGCGGCGGTGGGATCTTTGGTAGCGGCGGGCGCCGTGCAGGCTGCCAGAGAAAGCACCATGACCAGCGCCAGAAGCATTGCAAAGAATTTCTTCATGAGTCAAACTTCTCCTTCTAAAATATATGCTTATACCTCAAGAGGTTTGAAGCCGGAAAGATATACGGCCCGGCATTCCCGGGTCTTTATGGCCTCCACCAGTTCCGGAACGGTGGTGAAATAGCCCGGGATCTCCGTAGCATAAAGACCCAGCTGTACGGTGCCATGGGCATCGCTGGCCCCAAAGGGTTTGAGTCCCGTTTTTTTGCAGGTCTCCTGAGCCATGCGGTTTTCCAAGGGTGTGGTGCTGCCGTTGAGCACCTCTACGCCGGTCATTCCCTTCAGAGTAAAGAGCAGATCCCCCAGACCGCGGCTGTTGGCCCGATAGGGGTGAGCCGAAATGCACACGCCCCCACGCTCCGCCACATAGTCCAGAAACTCCTGCGCCATCAGGTGGGGAGCAGGAAGCTCATCGATGCCGAAAGCTACGATATCCCCCTCGCAGGCCAGATATTCCACCCCCACAAAGATGGGGAAGTGCTCCTGCTCTGCGACTTTGGCGGCATATTGAGTCAGGCCGATCTTATCGTGATCCGTAATGCAGATCCCGTCCAGACCCTTGCGCTTGGCTTCCGCCACCATCTCCAGCAGATTCATCTTGCTGTCGCCGGAAAAGGTGCGTTCATGGAGATGTGTATCTATGATCAATGTTCCGTTCCTCACTTTTGCATATTATGTCTTTTAAGTAAACACAACATATAATAGCAGAACCGGCGCAAAGCCGTACAATGCCAAAAAGCGATTTATATCACAGTATTATCGTAAAAAACGATTTTATTATGGGAACAGACTTATTCCTTCTCAGCGCATCCTCCCGGGAAACGGGGCAGAGGACGCCGCATCATGGAGTCGGTTCGTATACGAAACACAGGGGCGCACGTTCCGGCGGCTTTGCCGCCGGAACTCTGCGGGGGCATGCCCCCGCAGGCGTGCCGCTAGGCACGCAGTGCGCCCCCGCCCTCCGCTTCCCGACAGTTTTCGTTTCTCCCCGCCGTGCTCCCGCCGCACGCGCGGCATACAAAAAGGGGCCTCAAACGCCCCCGAAATGCTGAATATGGCAGATCGTATCAGAGCCGCTGCAGAGGGCCGTCAAAGCGGATCCTCCGCTCCCGCCCGCCTTCTTCAAAGCGCACCCGGCAGCACTGGTTCTCGTGATCCACCTCCAGTATAACTCCTTCTCCCAATACCGGGTGCTTCACCCGCACTCCGGGTGCATACAGGATCTGTGGGCCCCGGAGTTTTGCTTCCCGGGCCCGGATATGGGCGCGGGCCTCCCGAAGCAGGCTTTCACCGGGCGTGGTCAGCATTTCCACATGCCGGGGCATATCCATTTCAAACAGAAACCGGGAAGGATAGCGGCACTGCCCTTCATGGGTGACGCCGGCAGCCTCCGTTAAAGTCAGAGTCTTTCCGGCCCGGGTACAGGCCACATAGCACAGCCGCCGCTCTTCTTCCATGGCCTCCACGGTATCGGTCCTGCGGCTGGGAAAGATGCCTTCATTCAGCCCGGCAATATACACATGGTCAAATTCCAACCCCTTTCCGTTATGCACGGTCATGAGCTTTACCGTTTCCCGGCGCTGTTCCCGGTCCCGGTCGGTATACAGGGCCGCCTGTGCCAGATACTCCGAAAGTGAGCATTCCTCCCCGGCAGAAGCCTCATACTCCTCTACCGCCTGCAGCAGCTCCGCCAGATTGTCCAGCCGTTCTCCGTCCCCAGCGGCCTTGAGCATGGCCAGATAGCCGCTTTCTGTCAGCAGCCGGTGCAGCAGCTCGCTGAGCTTCATGCCCCGGTGGTCCTCATACTTCTTTATAAGGGATACCAGTTCCCCGGCTTTGGAGGATTGGATCAGCGGATGCTCCAGATTCTGCAAAAGCGCTTCGTATAAGGAACAGCCCTTTTCTGCGGCGCAGGCTTTCAGCAGCTCCATGCGCTTGAACCCCACCCCCCGCCTGGGCTGATTGACGACCCGGGCAAAGGCTAGGTCATCCCTGTTTTCCAGCATGCGCAGGTAACACAAAGCGTCCTTGATCTCCCGGCGGCCGTAAAACTCCATGCCGCCCCATATCACATAGGGGATCCCGGCTTTGAACAGAGCATCTTCCAGACTTCTGGATACGTAATGGGCACGGTACAGCACCGCAATGGAAGCGCAGGGCACACCCTCCCGGAGCCGGGCGGCAATATCTCCGGCAATAAAGGCCGCCTCCTTCTGGGCATCCTTCCCGTGAAAATACCTGGGTTTGGGGCCTTCGGGGCGGTTCGTATACAGGTTCCGCTCCAGCCGCATGGCGTTTTTGGCGATAAGCGCATTGGATAGAGCCAGTATCTGCGGCGTGCTGCGATAGTTTTCGTTCAGGTATATGGTCTTTGCCTCCGGATACCGTTTGGGGAAGCCCAGAATGTACTGCACATCCGCCCCCCGCCAGGTATAAATGGTCTGATCCGGATCCCCCACTACAAACAGATTCCCCCATTTTTGCGAAAGGATATGGGCCAATTCATACTGCTTTCCGTCTATATCCTGAAATTCGTCTACCAGCACATACTCAAAACGATCCTGCCATTTTCTGCGCAGGGATTCGCTCCTTTGCAGCAGAGAAACCGCCATATCCACCAGATCTTCAAAATCCAGAGCAAATATCTTTTTCTGTTCATACAGATACCTATAGAACATCTGCCGCTTTCGGTCCGGTTCTTCTGCCATGCGCTTCAGCAGGGTCCTGCTTCCCTCCTCCTCCAGCAGGCTCACATACAGCAGATCCCACTTCATGTCATCCGTAAGATCTGCCGCCCGCTTCAGGGTCATCTCCCGTATCGTCATGTCCATATCCGCAAAAACGGATTTGAGCAGGCTTTCCTTATCCTCGCTGTCCAGCACCATAAAGTTGGAGGGCCAGCCGATGGTATGGATATCCTCCTTCAGGATCTGCAAACCCAGGGAGTGAAAGGTGCAGATATACCCCGTGTCCTCTTCCCCGATCATGGAGCGCACCCGCTGCTTCATTTCGTTGGCGGCTTTATTGGTAAAGGTCACACAGAGGATGTGCTCCGTAGGGATGCCCATGACCTCCGCCAGATAGGCGTAGCGCCGGGTCAAAGCACGGGTCTTGCCCGTGCCTGCTCCCGCCGCCACCCGAATATACCCTTCGGTAGTGGTCACAGCCTGCTGCTGCGCCTGATTGAGCCCCTGCAAAATATCCATATCCAAACCTCGAAAAAGTAAAAAGGTACCCTGTTTATAAGGGTACCCCCAGTATACTATGGAACCGGATGAAAGAACAGCCCCTTAAAACCGGCCGTAAATAAAATCCGCCGCCCGGTAGCCGCTGCCATAGACCCCAAAGGTCAGCGTCAGCACCAGCAGCAGGGCAATCAGCGCCCATACTGCCCCCTGGCTTTTGGGCATAAGGGGCTTTCCCTGCTTTTTGCGGATATCCAGCCATACCACCGGGCACAGACCCAGCAGCACTGCCGCCCAGTCAAACCCCGTCATGGGAAGCGTGGGCCACAACGCCCCCAAAGCGGCAAAGTCCGGCCGGAAAAACAGGCTCAGAAAGGCCTCCGCCGCCGGGCCAGGAGCCGTAAAGCAGTCCCACAGGCGAATGCAGCACAGCAGCAAAAAAGTGCGCCCTATGCGAAAGATCTCCCAGCCCCGGCTTTTTTCCAGCGCCGGGAACCGGCTGTGAAAACGGGCAAAGGCAGGCTCCAGCTCCTGAGAAAGGATCAGCAGCAGGCCGTTGGTCAGCCCCCACAGGGGGAAGTTCCACCCGGCCCCGTGCCAAAGTCCCGTAGCCAGCCACGTCGCCAGAATGGCTCCATACATGGGCACACGGGTAAAAAAGCCCGCTTTAAAGCGGCGGCGCAGAGCGGTATTCAGCCGGAGCATGGGCTTGCACACACTCAGGGGATAAAAGATATAGTCCCGGAACCAGCTGCCCATGGAGATATGCCAACGGGTCCAATACTCCGCCAGACTGCCGGACAGATAGGGGGCGTCGAAGTTTTCCATGGGCAAAACGCCAAACATTCCCGCCGTCCCCAGGGCAATATCCATGCCGCCGGTAAAGTCGCACAAAAGCCGGATGGCATAAAGCCCCATTCCCAAAGCCGTCGCGGAACCGGCAGCGGGTGTCACGGCAAAGCAGGCGGTTACGGCGGCGGAAAGCCTGTCGGCAATGACCATCTTTTTAAAGTAGCCCCACAGCGCCCGCAGTAATCCCCTGCCTACGGCTCCGCCCCGCAGATCTCCTCCGGCAAAAAGCGTTTTTTCCAGCCCGTCAAAGCGGCTGATAGGCCCCTGTACCAGCTGGGGGAAAAAGCCTACAAACAGCGCAAAGCGGAAAAACCGCTTCTCTGGCGGATATTTTCCTCTATATACGTCTATAAGATACCCCAGAGCCTGAAACATATAGAAGGACAATCCCAGCGGCAGCAGTTCCCCCGGGGAAAGGGCTTCGAACAGACCCAGATATTTGCAGCCCCCCAGCAGCCCCAGATTCAGAAGCAGCGCCAGCAGGAATACCCCCCGCTTTTTTCTGCCGAAGGCGGCTTTAAGGGCTTTCTTTTCCCCTTTGGTATAATCCGGATGGGCGGCCAGCAGCCCTTTTCGCTTTTCTTCCAGCGCCCTGATCCCCCGGGCTCCCAGGTATACGCTGCCCGTCACAAAGGCCAGAAAGGGCACATACCGCAGCCCGCACAGGGCATAAAAGCCCCAGCTGCCCACCAGCAGCGCCCACCAGCGGCGTTCCCGGGGCAGCAGATAATAAACGAGCAGCAATCCCCCCACCAGAAGGGGGAAGCCGTAGGAAACGAACCCCACTTATTCCTCCGCTCTGCGCTTTATCAGGGCATACAGGGCCCGGGCGGAGTTAAAGTTCTCCGGCACAATGTCCACGGCCCCGATCTCCACGTCAAACTCGTCATCCAGCGCACCGATAAGGGCTACGATATCAAAGGAAGTAAGGATCTTCCGGTCGATGAGTCCCTCCTCCTTTTCAAAATCCACCCCGGGCCGAAGCCCCTGCAAAAGCGACAGCAGCTGGGCATATTCCATATGACTTTCCTCCGATACAAAAAAGTGAGTTTCAGTTCCGTTCCCCATACAGTTCCCCCAGACGGCGGCGGTCGGCCTTTCCATTGGGTGTAAGGGGCATTTCCGCAAGGGGGATCAGGGTGTTTGGCAGCATATACCCGGGCAGGATCCCGGCCAGTGCTTCCATCAGGGCAGGCCCCTGCCTGTCTCCGGTATACGCAAGGCAGATGCGCCCCGTTCTTTCGGCATACAGGCACACGCACTGGTCCACCCCCGGCAAAGCCCCGGCAGCAGCCTCTATCTCTCCCAACTCGATGCGGTGCCCCATATGCTTGATCTGCTGGTCCTTGCGCCCCAGAAAAACAAGATCTCCCCGTTCATCATACCGGGCCAGATCCCCCGTCCGGTAAACCTGCTCCGGATAGCTGTGCTGCAGGGGATTTTGCACAAAGGCGGCGGCGGTGCGCTCCGGGTCATTATAATACCCCAGCGTTACGCAGGTGCCGGCAATGTATATCTCCCCTTCCCGGCTTTCCCGGCCGGTCTCATCCAGCAGAAACACCCGGGTATTGGCAAAGGGTCTGCCTATGGGGACGGGCCCCTGTTCTGCGCCTGTAACGGGATAAAAACAGCTCATGCCCGTGCATTCCGTAGGGCCGTACAGATTGAAGAACCTGGCCCCTGGGCAGGCCTCCCGCCAGCGGCCCAGCTGCCTGGGCGGAAAGACCTCGCTGCCAAAGCAGACCAGCTTCAGGTACCGGGGCCGCACCGCCTTGAAGGTACCCAGAGAGGATACCAGGCTCAGGGCCGAAGCCACCCAGCAAAGGGTATTGACCCGGTGCTCGTTCAAAAACTCCACCAGTTTCACCGGCTGCACAAACAGTGCCCGGGGGATCAGCACCACCGTAGCCCCCAGCACCAGCGCACTTAGAAACTCCTTCAGAAAAGCGTCAAAATACAGGGGCGACTGGCAGCCCAGCACGGCGTCTTCCCCCATGCCCACGGCGGACAGAAAGTGCTCGGCATAGTCGATCACCGAGCGATGGCAGGCGCATACCCCCTTTGGCATCCCGGTGGAACCGGAGGTGAAAACGATATAGGCCGGATCCGTATCCAGCCGCTCCACAGAAAAATCCCGTAAAGCCGGCCCCCGGGAGACCTCCTCCCACAGCAGGATCTCTCCGGAAGAAAACAACTCCCGTGCCAGAGCTTCGTTGGCCCTGTCGCACACCAGACAGACGGGCGCCGCCGTTTGCAGGATCTGCAGCAGCCGCTGCCGGGGCATCTCTCTGTCCAGAGGCACATAAAACCCGCCCCCTTCCCATACACCCAGAAAGGCGGCGGGCTGAGCGGGGGTTCTGTCCATAAGGATGCCTACGGGCTTTCCCGCACATCCCAGTTGAAACAGCTTCCGCCCCAAAGCCAGGGCACAGGCTTCACACCGGGCAAAGGTCAGCGCCTGTTCCCCATCGGTAAAGGCAGTTTTTTCCGGCACCCGGGCGGCGGCGGCATGAAAATATTCCAGCAGATGCGTGACCACGAATCAATCCTCCCCGGCCGTTTCTTCCGCCGGGCGAAACACCATGGCGGTAATGCGCCCTTCCGTCAGCTGGATCTGCACCCGGCTGCGGCTGCCTGCAAATTCATAGTAACTTTGCCCCGGTTCTCCGCCCAGCACCTGTCTAAGGAGCTGCTCCCCGTCTCCGATGCCCAATGCGCCCCCGGAGAACTCCGCCTTTATGGTATCGTCCACCAGCGTAATGGCCGTGATGCGTTTAGCGCCCTCCAGTTCGTTGACCGTCAGTTCAAAGCCCGGATAGTAATAGTAATAGTCCTTGCCCTGATAGGCGCAGCTGTCTGCCTCAAAGGTGCTCAGCAGTCCGGTGAGCCTTTCCATCACCTCATCCGCTTCCTCCAGGGGCACTATGGCAATGCTGCCGCTGCGGAAGATATACTCCTCCTCCTGCTCTTCTTCCGGTTCGGGAGCTTCCTTCTCTCCGGGCAGAACCTGTTCCGGCTTTTCCCCTTCTCCGCTTTGAGCCGTCTCACCGGCGGCAGCCTTGGGATCCACATATACCGTCCCCTGTCTGGCCCCGGAAGCGCAGGCACACAGCAGGCCCATCAGCAGAATCAGTCCCATAAAAAAGCTTTTTTTCATGCTTTATTCCTCCATATCTGCCTTTCGGCTCTTCAAATACCCAAAGGCGGCTATCTCTTCCAGCTGCGCCTGCTTTTCCTTCTCATAGGCCGCCAGCTTTTCTGCATACAGAGCGGCGGTATCCGGAACCTGCCGCTCGTCCTCCAGTCTCAACGGGGTCAGAAAGGTCTGTGCAAACCAGCGGGTATATTTTTCTGCCCCGTATACGTTCAGATGGATGCCCCCGTCATAGGTATCCGTACTCAGGTCGATGCCCATTTCCTCCATATATTGGATCCCGTTTACATAGACAACTCCCTTTTCCCGGGCATATGCTTCCAGCGCTTCATCCCACTGGCTGTACCAGGCGGGATACAGGCAGGGGGATTTCACAAGGATCAGCTCTATCCCCTTCTCCCGGCAAAGGCTGACGATCCCGTCCAGCTCTCCATAGCTCCGGGAGCTGAAGGCATAGTCCTCCAGCGGCGGCGCTGCCGGAAGCCGGGTATAGGGCACCGTATCGCAGCGCATAAGATAGCCGTTGTGGCTGAGGACCGGAGTTTTAAAAAGATACTTCCAGTCCTCTGCGGTAAGAGCGCTGATGCGGGTATGGTACCGGAGCAGAGGAAGGACATAGGTAACAGGGCTTTCCCCTTCCCCCAGAGAAGCGACCACGGCTTTCCATTTATAGAGCGAAGGGCGCATATAGTCCAGAGTCATGCGGTTGTAGCTTTCACTCTGAGATTCTCCGTAGCGCAGGGAACAGACGGAAAGCACCACCACCCGAGGCGTTTCATACGCAAGGGTCTCCTCCAGAATATACCGGCTCTGCCACATGAGCTGCTGCGCCGTCCCCCGGATAAAGGATGTATAGCCATACTCTGCAAACAGGGTGGGAGGCGTAAAGCTTTCATAGACCTCGCAGTCCCCGATGAACAGCACCTGATGCCCGCCTGTCTCTTCATAATAATCGTCGATAAGGCCGCCTTCCAGAATGCCCTCCGTATACTTGGGCCGGGTCAGCCGCCCCAACAGAAACAAACATACCCCCGCCGCCGCCAGCGCCAGCAGCGGCCGAAGCCAGAAACGCATCTTCATCCCTCAACCCTCCATGGAAAAAGGCGTCTCCGGCGTGGCCGGGTACAGGCTCTGGTCAAAGCTCCAGAAGTTCCGGCTGCGCTTTAAGACTTCGTTCGTGGTGCGCATAAAACATTCAAAGCCCTTTGGGCCCACATTGATCGCATCAAAATGATAGTACCCCGTCCCCAAATCCACCAGCAGCCACCAGTGGCGGGTATTCTTTTTGCCCCCGAAACGGGTCACTACCCGTACCTGAGCCCCGGCCTTTTCCAGCAGTGCACGGGCTACGGAGCAGAAGGTGAAGCAATCCCCCCTGCCGGTGGTGATCCCCCGCCAGGCTTCGTACTTCCAGTCCTTCTTGTCGGAAGAAGCCTTGTAGCGGATGTTCTGGTTGGCATACTGGAAAATAGCCCATCCTTTTTCCTTCAGGCTCATATCCGGCGTGATGATGGCATCATAGCAGGCATTCAGCGCCGCTTCAAACTCCGCCTCGCTGACTCTTGCTTCCACCAGCGTGATCCTGCAGCGCGCCTGGGTCACATTGCCCGCCTCATCCCGGGCGGTATATACCACCGGATACGTCCCCGCCCGGTAAATATCCACGGCGCTGACATCTACGGAGACGGGAATCTCTCCATCGCAGTTGTCTTCGGCCCGAACCTCCGCCAAGTAACGCACGGCCTCCCCCACATACCCGTTCAGATCCCGCACATACAGGATCCGGGGCGGCTGATCGTCTGTCCGCAGGGAAAGCGTAAAGGCCGACCGGGTCACGTTCCCGGCGCCGTCGGTGCACAGAATGACCGCCTGCTGGGGGCCGGCCAGACTCCAGTCCGGCTCCCGTTCAAAGGCACAGGTATACCCCGTGGCATCCCTGCCGGAAACGATAAAGCTTTCGGCCGGCCGGGGGAAGTTCAGATAGCCTTCCGCCTGCTCCGGCACGGCGATCTCCGGGGGCCGGGTATCCACCACGCTGAGCAGCAGGGGGCACGGTTCCCCCTCATAGCGCACGTTCAGCACATAAGCCCCCAGCCGGTCCAAAGTCAGCCGGTCGATCAGCTCTATGCCCTCTCCCAGCGCCCCGGCCTCCAGAGGCTCTCCGGTAGCTTCCGTCTCCACGGGGGCCAGAGGGGAAATAAACAGCTCCGCAAAAACTTCGGTTTCGTTCTGCCCTTCGTCCCGGGCCAGCACCGTCACCTTCTGATACCCGCTTTTGCTCCAGTCCGGCTCTGCCGCAAAGGAAAAACTTACGTCCGTTTCGTCGGTACAGGTGTCGATGAATGCTTCCGCTCCAGCCGTTTCTCCGGGACGCACATACACCAGCTTTCCCCGGGCCCGGGGGGCGTCGGTATCCTGCACATATAAATAAGAAGTATACTTCTCCCCCTCCACCTCCAGTTCCACGGGCTGCACCCCCGCATGGGCGGTGGAAAGGGTATCCATATCCGTAAGGAAACGGCCCTGCGCCGTATCATTGGGCAAAAAAGCTTCTATTCCCGGCAAAGGGGCGCCTGCTTCTACCGTGATCTGCGGCTGTACTGCCAGAATGTGTATACAGGCTGTTACGCCCGCACTGTTGCCGGAAAGATCTTCCAATCGGATCCTTGCCTCATAGGTTCCTTCTTTATGAAAAACCGGGGCCGTTTCAAAAGACACGCCCACCAGCTGTTCATCCTCCAGACCCTCGATGCACTGATCCGCCGTCAATTCCTCATCTATGCCTATAGTCAGGGTCCTGCCCTCTGCCCGGGGAGACGTGGTATCTTTTACGGAAAGCAGGCTCAGGCGGCGGCTGCCCTCATGCTCCACCAGCACCAGCCGCAGCCCCGGCCGGGTCCAGTCCTCACCCAAAGTGCCCCCTGCAAAGGCCGCTTCCCCTTCCTGCCAGAGAAATTCGGAAGCCTCCGGCCCATAGCCGCACAGCTCCCAGGAAAGATACGGGCGCACATCCTTATATAAAAGCAAAAACAGCCCCGCCAGTACGGCCAGAAACGTAAGGCCTTCCCCTAAAAGAAGAAGCCTGTCCCGCACGGTCAAAGGCCTGGGCTGCTGTGTCTGTTCCAAAGGTACATCCTCCCGTGATTTTACTTGAATATCATAAAATACTCGGGAAAGAATGTCAACTTTCGGAGAGATTTATTACAATTCCGCCGTATTTGCTCCCGGAAGAGTTTTTCCGGCGGGAACACACGGTGTTCGGCCGGACTTGACAAGCGGCGGCGTCCGTTTCATACTTTAGGCATACGCATACCCTTTAAGTGAGGTGAATCAACCATATGGGCAAAGCCTGTTGTGTATACTGCCGCGGCTTTCAGCAGCTGATGAAGCTGGCCAATCACTGCATCCGCTACCCCATCCCCCTTCTGACGGAAGGGTACGGCTGCCTGCGGGATCTCCCCGGCCTGATCCGCAGGGAGGGCTGCCGAAAGGTGCTTCTTGTCACGGGGAAGCATGTGATCCGCCTGCCGCAGGTGCAGGAACTGCTGACACAGATGAAGGAGAATGGACTTCCCTATGCTCTGTTTAACGATCTTTCTCCCAACCCCACCAGCGATCAGGTGGAGGCGGGCGTACAGGTATACCGGCAGATGGGATGCGACGGTATCGTGGCGCTGGGAGGCGGCTCCCCCATGGACTGTGCCAAGGCCATAGGCGCCCGTATAGCCCGCCCCGGCCGTTCCGTCTCCCGGCTTCAGGGGCTGCTGAAGGTAGGCCGCCCACTGCCTCCTTTGTTTGCTATTCCCACCACTGCCGGCACCGGATCGGAAACCACGCTGGCCGCCGTCATCACCGACAGCGGAACCCATCGGAAGGCCGCCATCAACGACCCCCGTCTTATGCCCAGGTATGCCCTGCTGGATCCCTCTCTTACCCTGGATCTGCCGCCCTTTACCACCGCTATTACCGGCATGGACGCCCTGTGCCACGCCGTGGAAAGCTATACAAACCGCACCTACTGCACCCAAAAGGAGCTGCGCTTTGCTGTTTTGGCGGTGCAGCTGATCCATGACTACCTGCCCCGCGCCTTTGCCCACGGAGAAGATCCCGTTGCCCGGGGGCAGATGCTCAAAGCCAGTTTTCTGGCCGGCCGTTCCTTTACCCGTGGATGCGTGGGGTATGTTCACGCCGTGGGGCATACGCTCAGCGCCCTGTACGGCACCCCTCACGGTCTGGCTATGGCCATTCTGCTGCCTCATGTGCTGCGGGCCTACGGCCCGGCGGTCACGGAGCCTCTGGCGGCTCTGGCCCATGCCTGCGGCCTGCCCGGCGTTACCCCCGAGGAGCGGGCGGAGAGCTTCATCGCCTGGATAGAATCCAGCAAAGCAGCCATGGGACTGCCGGAATATGCCGACATGATAAAAGACAAGGATATCCCCCAGATTATCCGCTGGGCTATGAAGGAAGCCAACCCGCTCTATCCTGTGCCCGTTGTTTGGGGAAAGGAAGAATTCACTGCCCTGCTGCAAAGAGCCCGGGGTCTGTAACTGCATATTGCCCTAAAAGAGGCTGTGAAAAGCCTCTTTTTAAGTACATTCTCCCAGAAAAAAGAAGCGCCCCCGTATATGGGCAGGGGACGCCGGGATACGGCGCTGGTTTGTATACGAAAGCCGGGGGCGCACGTTCCGGCGGCTTTGCCGCCGGAACTCTGCGGGGGCATCCGCCCCGCAGGCGTGCCGCCAGGCACGCAGTGCGCCCCCCGCTTCCCGGCAATCTCCTTGCCTCCCTCGATCCCTCCCCCTGCCCGCCGGAAAGAGTCTTTTCTCTCCCAAAAACAAAAAATGGCTCCGCACCCCAATGGGTACGGAACCGTTTTTACCGTATAGCCTCCGAAAAACCGATGGATGGTAAAAAGGCTGCCCGTCAGTTGCTCCTCCATACACACCGGAGCTACAATGTTTAGTTTGCTTTTGCGGCAGCGGGCATCTCCTTTTCATGGAGCCAGCAGGAGAGCCTCTCCCCAAAGAGTTTATGATACAACCAGATAGCCCGGCCGGTACCCAAAGCGCAGAGAACCGTTCCTTCCCGCACACCGGCCACGGCACCCAGGCCGATCCAGGAGACCAGTACCGTAAGCAGTACACAGCCTATATCAAAGCAGTTCTTCATAAAGGCCACGGAACGCCCCCATTTTTTTGCCCCATGGCTCACCAGCCCTTCCGCAGGCTGCACGGCCACGTCCGCCCCCATATACAGTTCCAGTCCCAATCCTACCACAAAAACAGACAGCAACAGTATCCCCAGCTGCATGGCATAGCCGGAAACCTGTATCCCTTCCAGCAGCAGGTTGGTCAAAGTCAGCAGTTTGCCGAAAAGGATGGCAGAAGGCAGCTGCAAAAAGAACAGAAGCTTGAACTCCCGCTCAAAAAACAGGCATTGCAGCAGAAAATAAACGCCCTGCACCAGGATCATCATATTCCCCACTTCCACCCCGGTGACCAGAGAAAAGGCCAGCGCCACGGAGCTGGCCGGAGAGACCCCCAGCCCGCTGATGATAGACAAAGATACTCCCAGCGCCAGAATAAACTGCCCCAGCACATACAGACCCAGCCTGAGCATCCATTTTTTCATACACGCCTCCTTATTCCGCAATTCGAGCCAGTATACCACAGGAAACGCCTCATGACCAGAAAAATTTCCGCCCGGAGTGCATAGTTTTCTTTCCCCCGGGCACACTGATAAAAAAATGTGGAGGCAGTTATGGAATCGACTGGCCATACCCTATTCTTTGACCGTGGGGTGCATGTGTGCGCCGCCGCCGGGGTAGCAGGCCCCGCAGAGGGAAAGGGCCCCCTGGGAGAGGCCTTTGACGTAGTACTTACCGATGACCGTCTGGGGGAACAGACCTTTGAGCGGGGCGAGAAGCGCATGCTCATGGAAGCCGCCCGGCTGTGTCTTGGCAAGGGCAAGTTGGATCCGGAAAACTGCGGCTGCTTTCTGTGCGGGGATCTGCTCAACCAGATCGTCACCTCCAGCTTTGCCGCCCGGGAACTGGGGCTTCCCTATCTGGGGCTGTACGGAGCCTGCTCCACCATGACGGAAGGGCTGCTTCTGGGCGGTGTGCTGACAGACGGCGGGTACCGCCCCAACGCTCTATGCGCCGCCAGCAGTCATTTTTCCACGGCAGAACGTCAATATCGTTTTCCGTTGGAAATGGGCACTACCACACCCCCTTCCGCTCAGCGAACAGCCACCGGCGCAGGAGCCGTCCTTGTATCCGGTGAATCTGTGCCCGGCAGTCCCCTGCAGCATGTGCGGCTGAAAAGCGCCACCATCGGCCGGGTCATCGACATGGGCATCACTGACGGAAGCAACATGGGGGCGGCCATGGCACCCGCCGCCTATGATTCCATATGCCGCCACCTGCTGGATACAGGCCGTGCCCCGGAAGCATACGATGCCATTTATACGGGAGATCTTGGCCGTTTTGGCCGGCAGATGCTTTTGGAGCTTTTTGAACGGGAAGGGCTGGATCTGAGCAAGAAGCACTTTGACTGCGGCGAGATACTTTTTTCCCCGGAACAGGGGTATCAGTGCGGCGGCTCCGGCTGCGGATGCAGCGCCATCGTTCTGGCCTGTCATGTGCTTCCCCGGCTGGAGGCCGGCTCCCTCCGACGGGTGCTGTTTTTGTCTACCGGAGCCCTGCTGAGTCCCCTTACCTGCAACCAGGGGGAAAGCATACCGGGCATTGCCCATGTGATCGAATTGGAAAGAGAGGCATAACTATGGAACCGCTGCAATATCTTTGGGCCTTTCTTATTGGAGGCGCCCTGTGTGCCATAGGGCAGCTGCTGATTTCCCTGACCCGCCTGACTTCCGCCCGTATTCTGGTGGTATATGTAGTGGCCGGGGTGATATTGGGGGCCCTTGGACTGTATGCCCCCCTGCTGGAAGCAGGAGGCTGCGGCGCCAGCGTGCCGCTGACCGGTTTTGGTGCCCTGCTGGCCAAAGGCGCCATTGAAGCCGTACAGGAACAGGGTCTGCTGGGGGCTTTTACCGGCGGCGCCTCCGCCAGCGCCGGGGGCGTTACGGGGGCCATCTTTTTCGGCTGTATTTTTGCTCTGCTGGCCCGACCGAAAACAAAATGACCGATCGAAAAATCACACAATGCACCTGATGGAAGCCCCCCTGCGGCAGCAGCGGGGGCTTTAGCTTCGATCCCTTGCACTGCAATAAACGCCGCTCTTTCTTCCCCATGGGGCTGCCATTCCGCCATATTCGATCTTTTCCCGTTCCCGGGCTGCCCGCATACATCTATAGCTTGCCGGATCGTCCCCGGCGTTTCCTTCCTGAATGACTTCCGCTGCCTTGCAGGCTGCCGTCACAACCCGTTTCTATCCTGTCAGAAAGGCTTTTTCTCACAGGCACAAGTTTTCCTGATCCCTCTTGCAGGGGATTCCGAAAATAAAAAAGCAGACCCTTGCAGCAGGTCTGCTTTAATTCTGTACGCTGTAAGCGTTTATCTCTTTATTTGCCCACGCAGAAGCGGGAGAATATGGCATCGATGACCGCTTCATCCGCATCCCGGCCGGTAATGGCCCCCAGGCAATGGAGGGCTTCCCGGATATCCGTGGCGGCGCAGTCCTCCTCCGGGGCCGCCAGGGCGGATGCCAATGCCTTTTCCGCCTGTTCCAGCGCATGGATGTGCCGTTCGTTGGTGATGCAGCCCTGATGCTCTCCTGGCCCGGCCAGCGCCAGCACACGCTGCTTCAGTTCCGGAAGCCCCGCTCCCGTCCATGCGCTGACGGAAATATCCCCGAATACATCCTTACATGGGGGCAGATCCCCCTTGCTGCGCACCAGGATCCGCCGTTTCTCCGCTGTCAGGCGCAAAAGCCCGGCATCCTCTTCCGTCAGCGGTCCGGTACCGTCCAGCACCAGCAGTACCACATCCGCCTCTTCCAGTGCCTTTCTGGCCCGCTGTACCCCTATGCGCTCCGCCTCGTCCCCGGTTTCCCGGATACCGGCCGTATCTACCAGCCGCACAGGCACTCCGCCGAAAGCTGTCTGTTCATCCAGCACATCCCGTGTGGTGCCGGGAATGGCGGTGACAATGGCTCTTTCCTCCCCCAGCAGAGCATTGAGCAAAGAGCTTTTGCCCACATTGGGCCGCCCCACCAGCGCCACCTTCAGTCCTTCCCGCAGAACACGATCCCGCCGTCCCGCTTCGATAAGCTGCCGGATATCCTCCAATGCCGCCTCCACCAGAGCAGGCACCTCCAGAGCGGCCTGTGCTTCCATTTCTTCCGGATAATCCATGGCAGCGTCCAGTGTAGACAGCGCTGTCAGCAGCCGCTCCTCGTTTTCCCGGATGCGGCGCATCAGAGCTCCATGAAGCTGTTCCAAAGCTGCCCGGCGGCTGCCCTGAGCCCGTGACTGGATCAGATCCATCACAGCCTCCGCCGAAGAAAGATCCATCTTTCCGTTCATAAAGGCCCGGCGTGTAAACTCGCCCCCCTCCGCCGGGCGAAGCCCGCAGCGGCTAAGACAGGCCAACAGGGCCTGAACCGTAGCGCTGCCTCCGTGGCAATGCAGCTCCAGCATATCCTCTCCGGTATAGGTCTTTGGCCCGGGCAAATAAGCGGCCATGCAGTCGTCCAGCACTTCTCCCTCTTCCTGCACTTGTACATACCGCAGGGCATGAGGGGTTCGTGTCAAATCCCGGCTGAGTATTTTTTTTACTACGGCGCAGCACTCCGGCCCGGAAAGGCGCACCACGGCTACGGCGCCGCCAATGGCGGAAGAGGGCGCATAAATGGTATCCTGCATACAAAAGATGGGGCTTCCCTCTCCTTTTATACCCCTTCGGAGAGCTTTTCACTTACGGCTGCATATGCCCTTTTGCGGGCTGCCGCACCGCCGTTTCCCGCTTTTCACAGGAAACCGTTCAATGTTACAGCCTGTCTGAAAGCGGCTCTTCCCGCTTTTTTTCCGTTAAAAAAGGAGCTGTTTGAACAGCCCCCTTATACTTAGTCGTTGGACGGCTCTATGATCACCCGGCGATTGGGCTCCTCGCCCTCGGAATGGGTGGTAACGCCCCGGAAATCCTGCAAAGCGGAGTGGAAGATCCGCCGCTCATAGGGATTCATGGGCTCCATGGCCATAGGACGGCCGGTCTTATACACTTTCAGTGCATTCCGGCGGGCCAGCTTCCGCAGAGTATCCTCCCGGCGGGCCCGATAGCCTTCCGTATCCACGCTCACCCGGCGATATCCATCCTCCCGGCGGCTGCGGTTCTCATACAGGGATACGATATACTGCAGGGCATCCAGCGTTTCTCCCCGGCGGCCGATGAGCAGTCCGTCGGTGCTGCTTTCGATGGAAAGACGGATGCCGCCCTCCTTATCCATGCAGGCTTTCACCGTGCCCTGGATCTGCATCTTGTTCAGCAGTTCCTGAAGGAATTTGGCTGCTTCCAGTTCCTGGGCCGCTTCCAGCGTATAAACCGTCTCCTCCGCAGGTGCCTCGCTGCGCTCCTGACGGCGGGGAGCCTTGCCCTCATCCCGGCGCTCCCGGGGCTTGCGGTCCTCTCTGCGTTCCCGGGGCCGATCCTCTCTGGGTCTTTCTTCCCGGGCCTTGCGGGCCGCCTGCTTCTGCTCCCGGCGCTCTTCGTTGACGGCGTCAAAATCGGGCACCACGGGCACTTCCCGCTCCGTCAACCGGACGATGGCGTTTCTGGCGCCCAGGCCAAAGATGCCCTTGCTTTCATTCTGGACGGTAACGATATCCACCTGATCGATGGTCACGCCCATTTCATTGAGGCCGTGGAAGATGGCTTCGTCTACCGTGCGGCCGGAAAATTCCATGGTTCTCATTTCTTCTTCTTCTCCTCGCTCCTGGCCAAAATGGCAGGCATTTTCTTGTTGATAATGAATCCGGTCAGGGTAGCAAACACGTTGCTGAACACCCAGTACCAGGCAAAGGTGGAGTCATACTGCCAGCAGAAGAAAATGGACATCAGGGGCATGATATACATCATGGACTTGCCGCTGTTGGCCGCAGGATCCGCCTTGGGCTGATTGCGCATCATGATCCAGCTGGAAAGGAAGGAGGTAGCGCCTGCCAGTATGGGCAGAACGCCCAGGCCGTTTACATATCCGGCAAAGCGATCGATGCAGGGCCCCATGATCTGCTCATAGGCCTTCAAAAAGGCGGTGTTGTCTGCAGCTACGGTAAGGGCACCGGCGGCATCCTTCACATAGAAGCCCATATCGGTGAGCAGGGTCTCAAAGGCAGCCTGATTTTCGGAATAGAAGATGAACTTGTCGATAAATGTCCCGTTGGTCTCGGCAAAGGTCCGCCAGAACTCGGTGCCGGTCATAACGGCGGAGCTGCTCAGGTTATCGGGCCGCCAGATATTCTGGATCCAGAAGAACTTGTAGGAATTGAACATCTCCACACCGGCCAGCTGATCCTGGCTCATGGTCAGCAGCAGACGGAGCATCTGCTCGTTGGACCAGGCGCGGAAGGCGTTGATAAAGATAAAGAACAGAGGCATGGTGATCAGCAGGGGCAGGCAGCCGCCAAAAGCGGAAACGCCGTTGTCCTGCATGAGTTTTCTCTGCTCCAGATTCAGCCGCTGGGGATCGTTTCCGTATTTCTTCTGGAGTTTTTGCAGATCCGGCTGGATCTTGGCCATTTTGGCCGAAGATTTGCGGGAAGAAATGTCGGAAAACACCGTCAGCAGACGGATGGCCAGGGTGAAAACGGCAATGGTCAGAACGATCACGAAGGAAGCCTGCCAGCCCGTCAGGGAAAGCAGATACTCGTAGATCCAGCGCATGGCCAGATAGAACCACTTGGTCAGGAAAAATGCGTTGCTCAATGGGATCTCCTTTTGATTAAAAGCGTCTTTCAGGGCACCGGATCATAGCCGCCCCGGCAAAGGGGGTTGCAGCGCAGCAGGCGCCACAGTGCCATGGCCGTACCCTTGAAAGCGCCGTATTTGCGGATAGCCTCCAAGGCGTATTGGGAGCAGGTAGGGGTAAAGCGGCAGCACCGGGGATGATAGGGCGAGATCTCCCGCTGATAAAAACGAATGCACCAGAGCAGAGCCCGCTTCACGGGCTTACCTCCCCGGCGGGTTCCTCTTTATACAACCCGGCCTTTTGCAGGGCTTTGCAGATCTCCTTCTGCATCCGGTCAAAGGGGAGGAACAGCGCCTCCCGCCGGGCAATGAAAATAAGATTCCGGCCCGGCTGGGTCAGCGGCAGAAATGGCGTATACGCCGCTTTCAGCCTCCGCTTGCAGCGGTTGCGCTCCACGCTGCTGCCCACTTTTTTGGATACGGAAAAGCCCACCTGCACCTTGCCCGACCGGTTCCGGGCGGTGACCAGGGCAAAACACCCGGCGTTCACCCGGCGCCCCGCCCGATAGGTGTAGCGGAACTCCTTATGCCGTTTGAGGGAATAGGTTCTGTTCAACGGAAACTGCCTCATGCCTCTCCAAAGAGAAGCCTGCAAAAATACCCCTAAATAGAAACGCACGGCAAGCTCTTATAAAGCTTGCCGCAGCGCTGCGAGTATGTGGGGGAAAAGCCCCCCCGTGAAGGCCCTGCGCTGCCTTATGCGCTGAGCTTCTTGCGGCCCTTGGCACGGCGGCGACGAAGAACGTTGCGGCCATCTGCGGTGGCCATGCGGGCACGGAAGCCGTGCACCTTGCTGCGCTGCCTCTTTTTGGGCTGGAAAGTACGTACCATGATAACACCTCTCTTAGTTTTTATAAGTTCATGTGCAGGCCTTTGGATATGCGGTCTGCTCCAAAATAAGCCTGTTACATTATACGGGAGTCGAACATGGATGTCAAGGAGTTTTGTAAAATTACACTGTTTCCGGCAGAAAAAATACCGGGAAGGCACCCCTCCCGGCAGCGGCGGCAAAAGCGGCTCAGCCCCCCACCAGAGGGAGATAGGCTTCCTCTTCCATGCCGCTGGCGGCGCAAAGCTCCCCTATGAGCACCTGCCGGGCCGTAAGAAACATTTTTCTTTCTCCGGCGGAAAGGCCCCGTTCTCTGTCCCGCTTCATCAGGCACTTGACCACATCGGCCACCACCAGAATGTCTCCGCCCTTGAGCTTATCCAGATTCTCCCGGTAACGCTGATTCCAGTTTTCGCTTTCGCTGGAGCAGTCCCCTTCCCGCAAAAAGGCAATGACCCGGCCGCAGGTCTCCCTGTCTGCCAGGCTCCTGAGCCCTACGCTGTCCGCCTTTTTCACCGGTACCATCGCCGTCATGCGGCCCATGATGAACCGCAGCAGATAATACTGGCAGGTCTCCCCCAGGATCGTCTGCTCCTGAATGGCTTCCACCACCCCTACCCCGTGCATGGGATAGCACACCATATCGCCAATGGAAAACACGGACAAAGCTCCCTTCTGTCAAGATACTTTTATTATATAGGACTTTATCCGCCTTGTCAAACGAAAAAATTTTTATCATACTACAGTCATATTCCCGTGTCAACACTTTTTTCTTTTCGCAAATGCCTAACAGACGGAGTCCTTTCCGTCGGGCAGAGCGGGAAATAAAAAATCCCGTCAGAAAGAATGTTTTCCGCAAGCGGTTCCGCCATGACCGTTCTTGTGTTTTTTCCCCGGGCAACGTATAATAAAAGACAAAATGAAGATCAGAATATGGAGACATAACGACCGTGCCGAAACATGACTTCGGGATCCTTCCGGCTGCCCCACGGCAGGGCAAAAGATATGATGCATACGAACCGCAGAAATATGCCTGCATTTCTGTAGACGATGCCTGTATAGCCGGCATTGCGGAAAAGCTGATGTCCTTTGATTCCTATCGGTCCACGCTTTCCGTTAAGGGCCGGGGGCTTGCATACTGCGGCATTACGCTTATACCCCCGTCTTCACTGAATGCCTTTATCCGGTCAATCGGGGATGATATCTGTTTGTCTCCGCTGAAAAACCTGCTGGAAACCGCATTGACCGAGGGCAAATGGGTCATTCATTACGGGATATAATAGTGCTTTGCCCGGCAGCGCATATGTGGAGCTTTCTGCGCTGCACAAAACAAACGGCATGACCGCAAAACGCCGAAACTGATACAATTTAATCCCACCGGTTTTGTCGTTTGAGGGATAAGTTGTAAAAGTCACGTTGGCCCGATTGTTTTTGTCAGCGAAAAGGAGCATATCTGAGCATTATAGGACGGAGTTCTATTATGCATTTTGCGTCAGGAGCAGAAATGCATTGTCGCTGGCGAACCTGAACTGAGATTGCATCGCAGTGTTCTTGCATGTCCAAATAAAGACGCCGGAACGATGCGGATGCAGCTTAATATAATATCCCGGATTTGTTTATGCCTTAAGCAGGAGAAATAGTATGCCAAGAAGTAAAACAATTAAGCTCTTTCTAATGGATGGAGAACCCAGCGGGAGAATGAAATGCTCTCTTGCCAACTGGACCGGAATTGCATATAAGATTCCTCGTACTGCGTTGGATAAGTGTAAGGATTTAGATATTCTCAAACAAAGCGGGGTTTATTTCCTGTTTGGCACTGACAAATCGGATAATGCCGTCGTGTATATAGGGCAGGCCGGAGCACGTAAAAATGGCAAAGGTCTTCTGCTTCGTATTCAGGAACCGCATGCCTCCATTGACTATTGGACCGAAGCGGTAATGTTCACGACAACGAACAATTCGTTTGGTCCAACAGAGATAAGCTACCTTGAAAATCGCTTCTGCAATATGGCTGTTCAGTCTGGACGCTATGTTGTAAAAAATGGAAATGACCCGAATCCCGGAAACATCACAGAGGAAACCGAAAGCGAGCTTGAAGAGTTTATTGACTACGCTAAGATCGTAATGGGAACGCTTGGTCATAAGGTCTTTGAGCCTTTTGCACCATCTTCCGAAGTGGAAGATGAGGAACCTGTCCTTTATTTGGAATATGGAAAAGGAATAGCTTCCGGCAAAAGAACCAGCGACGGCTTTGTGATTTTTAAGGGAAGCGCTGTCAATCCGTCTTTAACAAAGAGTTGCCCTGAGAGGACAATAAAGGATCGAAAAAAGTATGCCAGCAAAATCAACAAAAATGGTGTCCTTATTTCAGATATCCTTCTATCAAGCCCGTCATCTGCTGCCGGTTTTGTTGGGGGAGCATCTTTGAGCGGGAATGCCCTCTGGAAGGATTCTAACGGTAAAACACTGAAGGAATTGCTTGAAACAGAATGAATCTTGGTTATTCCGTATTAGAAGCGGCCAGCAACAATCAAATAAGCAGAAAAGGACTTCCGAAGTTCCGCCGCAAAACGCAGCGAAATCTCGAAAGTCCTTTATTTCAAACCTTTTCAACGCTTATATGTACCGAAAAACAAAATCTTTAAAAGCCGCTTATGCCCCTTTTACAGGGAGAAAGCTGTTTGATTTAGTGCATGCCGGTATCCAATGCGGTCTGTGCCTGCTGGATAAAGTCCCGGGCGGCATTGGAAAGATAACATTCCTTATCCCGGGCAATGACAATGGTCTGGGTGGTCAGTTCGCTTTTGATGGGGAAAAAGTCCACCGGGCGGCTCCGGGCATCCTGAGGCAGTCCCGGCAGAATGGAGCGGCTGGTCAGGAACAGTTCCGGATACACCGTGATCCCCAGCCCCTGCATGGAAAGAGCAAAGGCCGTTTGGATATTCCGGGTTTCCAGCAGGATATGGGGGCGTACGCCGCTCTGTGTGCAGAGCCTGTCTGTCAAGCGGCGGATACGGTCATCCTTGGCCAGAAGAATAAAGGGCAGCTCTTTGAATTCCCCGATATCCGCCCCGGACGCAAACTCCCGGCGCTTTGCTTCCGCTTCCCCGCCGTAAAGAGAATCCATAAAATGCTTGGGTACTACAAAGAACAGCCTCTCCCGGCCGATCTCCACCACTTCCGCAGAATCCAGGCGAATAGGGGCGTAGTCGATAAGCAGATCCAGCATCCCTTTGCCCAGGCTGGTCTGCAATTCCGAAGAACTGCCCTCCAGCAGCGAGATAGTGATCCTGGGATGGTTTTTATAGAAAGGCGGCAGCAGCAGGGGCAGCACCGCCTGCCCCCGGGTGTAGGAAACGCCGATACGCAGCTCCCCGGTGGCGCTGTTGTTGATATCATCCAGTTCCACCTGCAGCTGCCTGCGGATCTCTCCGATCTCCCGGCTGGCCTGCTGGAGCCGTTTGCCTCCCAATGTTAAAGAAAGACGGGGCGTCCGGTGAAAGAGCCTGGTGCCCAGCTCCTTTTCCAGCTTGTTGACATGGTGGGACAAAGCCTGTTCGGATATATGGAGCCGCTCGGCAGCCCGGGTAATGTTCAGTTCCTCCGCCACCACCAAAAAGTATTGCAGGTTTTGAAAATTCATAAGGGAACCAGCTTTCCTTTGCAGATATAAATAGTATATCCTGCCCCGGGAAAGAAGTCAACGGCCGCCCCAAAGTCCGCCGGGCATCCACATGCCCCATGGATGGCAGGGGTTCGTTTTTATGCCGGCATACCGGGCCTGCGAGAGCTCGGAGCATGCTCCCTGCGAAACGGAATCTGCCGGGAAGCGAAGGCGGGGGCGCACTGCGTGCCTGACGGCACGCCTGCGGGGCATCCGCCCCGCAGAGTTCCAGCGGCCGAGCCGCCGGAACGTGCGCCCCCGGGCTCCGTATACGAACCCGGCCGGTCTTCCGGCGTCCCCCGGCTCCGTTTACCGGAAAAGCTTCTTTTCTCCGGAAGATCCCATCAAAAAAGAGACCTTTCAAGACCTCTTTACCGCATCAGTCCGCTGCGCTTATACCTGTATCAAATTCATGTTAACACTGCTTACACCACCAGATCCCCGTTTTCGGAATCTATCACCTGAAAGATCTGTTCCTCCTCACCGGTAAGGGCATTGATGTACACGATATAAAAATCCTCTCCCAAAGTCCCCTTGCACTCATAGCAGAGGACCTCCGTTTCCCCTGTCAGGGGGATCAGCGCCAGACTGATCTTTTCCACCTGAATGGCCGTATTCAGCCGCTCCTGCGCCTGCTCCCGAGTCAATTGAGGGAGTGACAGCGTCCGCTCCCTGTGATTGGCATAGTAGTTCCGGGCGTCCATACCGCATACCTCTCCGGTATCCCGGTCCACGTATACCTTTATGAGATCACTGTACAAAATGACCTCCTCCTGCCGGGCAGCATAGTTAAGCACCACCACCCCCGCATAATACTGCGCATAGGAGGGTTCCATGTCTCCAAAGCCCATCTGCCGCAGATAGGCCTGCGCCCGTCCATGAAGAGAACGGCTCTCCTCCTGGCTGGGTGGATCCTGTTTCTGCCCCGTAACCGGACTCATAAAGCACAGCAGCTTCCCGCCCCGCTCCGTTAAAGAGAGTGTGGTCTCTCCACCGTTCTCTCCGGCAAGCGTATACTCATAGGTCGCCATGGGTCCGGCCACGTATCCGCTGTACTGCAGTTCTCCTTCCGGAAACAGGGCCCGGGCAGCGCTGCGGGCCTCCTCCTCTCCTATGCGGCTGTCCGTGAGCCCCCTGGGATCCCGGTTCTCACTGCTTTGAGAGAAAGGGCCGTCATAGATCAGGGTGGGGTAATCCGGCAGATCCTCCCGCGCCTCCTCCGTTTCTCCATAATAGCCGCCTTCTTCCAAAGCGGCCTGCGGATAGCTGCCGGAGGCAATGGTCTGTACCAGCCGCTCCGATTCTGCGGCGCACTGGCTGCGCAGGGAAGTCAGCTGTTCCATATCTCCATCGGTCAAAGCCCTGCCCGAAAGCAGTCCCCGCAGCAGCTCATGGGCGTAGTCTCCCGCCCGCAGCAAAAACTGGTTCAGCCGGTAGCTGTCCCCGTGAGCGGCGGGCAGCAGGGATAAAGAGGAAGCAGCGCTGCCGGAAAGCCGCCAGAGCTCCCCCAGCAGCAGGGCGCTCTGTTTTTTGGATCCTGCCGCTCCCAGTTTGGACAGAGCCGTTTCCATATCCCGCAGATCCCCCTCCAGATCGTAACAGCTGCGCTTCATTCCGTCCAGCCGTTCCGCTTCCAGCGTTTGCCGCTGCTGCCGTTCCTGCCCCCAAAGGGCACCCAGAACCGCCAGCGCGGCCCCCAGCACCCCGCACAATACCTGAAAAAACACCCGTTTGCCCCGGTCTGTCAAACGCACCTTTTTCATGCCATATGTTTCTCCGCTCTCTTCTCTCTTGCCGGGCTTTTACCGGCAGAATACATGGTCGCCTATGCGCAGGGCCACCGGCTTGCTCAGCATCCACTTATTGGTGGTAGGGGCCGGGTTGTAATAGTACAGACAGCCGCCTGTGGGATCATAGCCGTTCATGGCGTCCCGGGCCGCCCGCAAGCAGGAATCCGAAGGCTCCAGATCGATCTGCCCATCGCTTACGGCGTCAAAAGCACCCCGCTGATAGATGACTCCCGCAATGGTATTAGGGAATTTGCTGGACTTCACCCGGTTGAGGATCACCGCCCCCACGGCCACCTGTCCCTTATAGCTTTCGCCCCGGGCCTCGCCGTTGATGCACCGTGCCAGCAGATTTATGTTGCTGTTTTCCGAAGAAGAAACGCTGCCGCTGCTGCCGCTGCCGGAAAGCTGCATGCCCAGCGCCGCTGCCGTTTTTTCCCCTACGATGCCGTCGGCGTCCAAGCCGTTCTTTCTTTGAAACTTTTTTACCGCCTCCAGCGTACCGCTGCCGAAGATACCGTCCACCGTCCCGTCATAATAGCCCCACTGGCGGAGCTTCTTCTGCAGGGCCGTTACCTCTTCCCCCCGGTCTCCCTGCCGCAGGGCTGCCCCGTAGACCAGCAGAGGCATGAGCAGGGCCATGGCCAGGCACAGCCATATATATCGCCGCTTCATTGAAACCATCCCGGAAAGGCGGCCTTCAGCAGAGCCAATACGTCGCTTTCAAAGGAAAGCGCATCCAGATCCACCGGTTCCCCCTCCTCCGTCACCAGGCACAGGGGGGGAAAGAGCACGCACCACCAGTTGTGCCCGCCGCCTTCCCCCAGAACCACTTCCAATGCGTCATAGGTACCGGCGGGGTACAGCGTATCCGCATACACCCGGTCCGGAAAGGTCTGCTTCCCCAGCAGCAGGCTGGCGCCATAGGTCTCTCCCCGCCGGACCAGCACCGCTTCGCAGGTCTGCTGCACCTCCTGTCCGTGGGCCAGCACATAGGCACGGGCTTCCTCATAGCTGCCGCAGGCGCTGAACAGGGGCAGCAGCGCGTCCCGTACCATCCGTTTGGTCTGCTGATCCCAGGCGCTGTCGCTGTTGGCCTTTATATGCAGGCGCAGGATCCCTTCCGTGCTGCTTATGACCTGCCGTGCCTCCGGCTTATTCCACAGCAGCAGAGCGCTCATGGCCAGCAGCAGAAGCAGCGCTGCCCGCAGCGTTTTTCTTTTCATATGCGTATACCTCCCGAATATCCTTTCGGATCTGTTTTTCCTCAGTATGCCCGTCTTGCAAAGGTGTTAAACCGTTTTTTACCGTAAATTCAAATGCACTCCAAAAGAAATCTTGCTTCATTTCCCCTTTTGGCCCTATACTGATACCATCATTATAAAGGAGATCCGTTCCGTGCACTGCCATGCTCCCTGGAAAGAGTTCCTCCGGGCTCTCGGCGGCTATTGCCAGGCCGTCACCGGACTGCTGCCGCCGGAAGAAAGCTTTCGGCTCACCCGGCAGGGAGATCTGTCCCTCAGTGCCTATGTGCGCTTGGACGCCCCTGCCGCCGCCGCTGCGCTTACCGAAGGCCGGGCCCGTTGCCTTTGGATGGGTACGCCCCTGCTGGAACGGGTGCAGGCGGAAAAAGGCTGGCTCATCTTTACCTTTACCGATGGATTTTTCCGGCAGCTCCTGACTCTGGGGGAAAGTCTTCCCGCCCCGCCGCCGGAAGAAAGCCACCTGTGCAACCGGCTTTGGCTGCTGGCTCAAAAAGGCCCTGCCCCCTGCCCCCGGGAGCCTCGGGTCCGCCGGGCGCTAATATCCGCTTTTTATGCCTGGGGCACGGGGCGCCGGGAAAAGGAGCTTCCCTGCCGGCTGCGCAGCATGACGCACATTGCACCGGATGCCGCCCGCCTGGAGCTGGAAGCCGAATGCGGCTCTGCCGCCCGGGCGCTGCTGGGGTTTCTATATATCCCGGTTACACATTCTTCCCTATAGAAAGGAGCCTGTATGAAACTCACCTGGTACGGCCACGCCTGTTTTCTGCTGGAAAGCGACGGCGGGATGCGCCTGCTGACGGATCCCTATCCCCAGAGCATTTACCCTCACGGCCTGCCCCTTTGCGATGCCGTCACTGTTTCTCATGAACACTATGACCATAACGATACAGCCTCCCTTCCCGGTACGCCCGCCGTATTCCGGGGCACGGGCTCCCATACCCTGGGGGATATTCGTTTGCAAGGCCTTTCCTCCTTTCATGACGAAGTGCAGGGAGCTAAAAGGGGACAAAATACCGTTTTCATCTTTGAAACCGGCGGACTGCGTCTGGCCCATCTGGGGGATCTGGGGCATATGCCGGAAGGCTCTCTTCTGGCTGCTTTGCAGGATGCGGATGTGCTTCTGCTGCCCATAGGCGGCACCTATACGCTGACAGGCCCGCAGGCTGCCGCTCTTGCCAAAGCGCTTCATCCCCGCTGGATACTCCCCATGCACTATGCCCTGTCCGGCTGCCCCATTGACATCAGCGACGAAAGCTCTTTTCTGAAAGCCATGCCCGGTCTGCCTGTAATGCGGCACACCTGTTGGACGCCCGCCCTGCCCCAGGGGGTTCTGCTGCTGGACAAACGATAAAACCGTTTATATTTTTTAAAAAATGCTTGACAGCCGGCCGGCTTTCGCTTATAATGCATATGTTTGAAATGGCGGTGTAACTCAGTTGGCCAGAGTAGTCGGTTCATACCCGACCTGTCATCCGTTCGAATCGGATCGCCGCTACCAGAAAAGAGGAATCAGTGGATTCCTCTTTTTGTTGTATTCTTTCGGCCCACATCCGTAATAAGCCGCCTCCCGTCTATCGAAGCCGAAAGCGTAGCTTACACCGAAATTGCCCCATAAAAACAGGGCTGCCTGAGCAGTACCACTAAGAAACCTTGCAGGGAAACCGGCTTTTCATATACCTGAAACTTTGTTTAATAAGGATGGACTCCAGCGGCGCTGAAAAAATACTATCCCAATACTCTGCGCCGCACCTGTAAAGGAGTATCCGGCTATATATACCGTGCCGAGGTGATTGCGGATGCCGTGTCCCTTACTCCGTTATGAAGAAATGACGGACAAAATGAAGGCGCAGACAGAAAAAAGCATCCGGAAAGAATATGCCAACGCTGTGCAGCACCCGGAATACAGACATTTTTTAAAAAGAACTTTTCCAAAATCGTCATCGGCTGAGCCGCTCCGAATATGCCTGCATACGGCATGTTTCCTTCCATGTTTACGATTCCTTTACTTTCCTGTTATTGCGGCTGTGGGGCAAAAACGGTATACTTTTTACAGAATGGAGGCATATATACCGTGAGCAATAAGATTCGGCGAACTTTTCAACCCAGGTTTTTCCTGTTCCTGGCCGTCACGGCGCTGCTGGTGGTGGGCGCTATTCTGCTGGTGCAGACGGTGTCTGATTATATCCGGGATCGCAAAGCCGGCAGCACGCTGGAGCTGCCTGTGGCCGCCACCGCCGATCCCAACGCCTCGCCCGCCCCGGAGGCTTTCTTTACGCAAGCCCCGGCAGGCGCCTCTCAGCTCCAGCCCCTGCGGACGGACATGACCTACAGCGTATCCGGCAGCCAGAAGAACGGCCTTTCCTCCGAGGTACGCCTGAATAATGAAAGCGAGATCTACACCTCCAACCCCCGGCCCCTATCCCTTTCCGCCCCGGCAGAGGGCACTTACGGCAGCGTGGCAGGCATGGCCACCTTTGGCGGCAGCTGCTACCGAAACAGCTTTGCCGGAGGGAATGTTACCATCGCCCTGAAAACGCTGACGGCTAAGTGGAGCAAGGTCATTGGAAAGCTGGGAGATGTGGCAGGCACCGGCTGGACGGGGCAGCCCCTGCTTATACAATGGAGCGCCGAAGTGCTCCCCACTTTGGGAGTCCGGGAAGAGTACAAAACGGCAGAAAACTTTGTAGAGGTGATCTATCCCTCTGCCGACGGCAACATTTACTGCTATGATCTGGTCACGGGGAATCAGACCCGGGATCCCATTGCCGTGGGCGTATCCATGCTGGGCACCGCCACGCTGGATCCGGAAGGCCGCCCCATGCTGTATGTAGGCCAGGGAGTCATGAGCAAAAACAAAAAAGGTACCTCCGTAGCCTATATGTATGCCGTGGATCTTATCCAGAACAAGGTGGTCTATGAGTTTGGCGGCCGGGACTATTTTTCCAGACGGGCAGATTGGAATGCTTTTGATTCCAGCCCTCTGATCCTGAACGATACCCTGATCGCTCCGGCAGAGAATGGGGTCATCTACTTTATCCCTCTGAACACCGCCTATGACGGGGCGGCAGGCACCATTGCCATCCGCCCGGGAGATCGCATCAAATACCGCTACGCGGGGGAAAACTATTCCTCTACCAACCAGAAGGGCAGCCCCTGGTACGGCTTTGAAAGCTCCTGCGCTGCCTTCCGCAACTATCTGTTTGTAACGGATAACGGCGGATACCTTCAGTGCATCGATATGAATACCCTGACGCTGCAATACGCCATACCGCTGGGCGGAGACGCCGATGCCACCCCTGTCATTGAGGAGGATGGAGCCGCCGGGACCTTTTATGTATATGTAGGCACCCAGACGGATCAGGGCGCCGCCGATCTGCCGGACGGATGGGGCTATTGCCATATATTGAAGATAGACGGGCTGACGGGGCAGATCCTCTGGGACGTGAGCCGCATCAGCTATGTGGGAGACGGCAGCTACAAGAGCGGCTGCAAGGCCACCCCCCATGCAGGCCGGGGCACTATCTCCAACCTGCTGCTGTGCGCCTTCAGCGGAGCCGGGATCCCCGTAAACAACGAGGACGGTTCCGTTTCCTACAGTTACGGCGGGCGGCTGGTAGCCTTTGACAAGAAGGACGGCAGCGTGGTCTGGTCCGTAGAGACTCCCGGCAGCGGGGATTATGTGTCCTCCCCTCTGGTGCTGTACACCGAGCGGGGCGCAGCCTATCTCATCGCCTGTGACCGCAGCGGGCAGATGAACCTGTATGACGCCGCCGCAGGAGGGACTCCCCTGTGCAGCGGGCTGGATCTGGAGGCTCGTATTGATTCTACCCCCGCCGCCTATGGGAACTATCTGGTGGTAGGCACCACCGGGCGCAAGGCCGACGGTTCGGAGGCCACTCCCAAGATCTGGTGCGTACAGATCCAATAACAAACGCCGTTACAGCTTTTTATCAGGCAGCACTATGCTGCTGTAAAACGGATCTGCTGCCCGCTGAGGCTGCGATCCGTTTTTCGTGTTTTGGCCAGTCGTTCTTTGCAGGGCGATTGGATTTGAGGCGATCCGAAGGCTGGTATCCGGAAAAACGAAGCTCGCTGCTATACGCAGGGCGGGGGGCGCACTGCGTGCCTGCCGGCATGCCTGCGCGGCGGACGCCCCGCAGAGTTCCGGCGGCATAGCCGCCGGAACGTGCGCCCCCGGGTCCCGTATACGAACCGGCAGCGCAGTGCAACGTCCCCTGCCCCATTTACCTGGCAGACACCCGTTTCTCAACGCCCCGGCAGCGCTCCCGTACAGTTTCATGCGCTGCCGCTTTCATCACGGCTTCAGGATCATCATTTTCCTTGTACAGAAAAACAGAGCGGCTTTGAGCCGCTCTGTTTGCATATTGATTCTGTGATTTACAGGATAGGCGTCCAGGCCAGATTCAGGATCTCGTCTGCATTGTCCATGGAAGTGATGAGACCCAGACGGATGTACCGCTCGATGAAGTCCTTCAGGGTCGCACCGGTGAACTCATCGGAAAGGCCAAACTGCAGGGAGTTGTTGATCATGATGTTCATCTCATAGTTGCCGCCGTTCCAGCCCATGTCCATGAGCACCTTGGTGGCTTCCTCGCTGTTGTCACGCATCCAGCTGTGAGCCTTCTGCACGGCCTGAGCGACCTTCTTGGCAATGGTGGGGTTCTCCTTCACGAAGGTACCGTTCATGGCCATAACGCAGCAGGTACGATCCGCAAAGTCGGTATCCAGCTGGGAACGGATGCACTTGAGCTTGCCGTCCTTCACCATGGAATAGGCAAAGGTATCGCTGAGCAGAGCCGCGGCGATCTCGCCGTTCTCCATGGCGGTAACGCAAGCGTCTGCAGAAACCTGCACCAGCTCCACATCGGTGCTGTAGTTGATCCCGTCTGCATCCAGAAGCAGAGCGGTGATGTTGTAGTCAGACTTGCCGATGCCGTTGGGGACGGAGATCTTCTGGCCCTTCAGGTCAGCGGTGGTGTTGTACTGGCTGTCGGCCAGCACGTAGATGGATTTGCAGCCAAGATGTGCGCCGCCGGTGAAAGTGATATCCACGCCGTTGGTGATGGGCACCAGCATCTTAGCCATCATGCCGGTAGCCACGTCCACCTGATCGGTACCCAGGGCTTCCACATCGCTGCTGCCCTTAACGCCTTCTGCGGTCAGGCCGGCTTCGGTATAGTAGCCAAGGTGATCTGCCATGGTGGGGCCGGAGGTGCAGCCGTCAGACATGAAGTACTTGATGGTGCGGCCATAAGCGGGCTCCTTCTTCATGGCTTCCAGCTCTTCAGGGGTAGGAGTAAGGTCAAAGTTGGCCATATCGATGGCCCGGCCTTCGATGGCAACGGGTACGAACAGAGCTTCCCAGTTGCCGGAAGCGGAAGCTTCGGCTGCATCCAGATGCTCGCTGGCCTGATTTACTTCCACATCGTCTACGGTGCCGACTTCGATCTGACCATCGTTGTTGGAATCGGCGATAACGGTGGACTTGGTAGCTCCGTCGTTTGCATCGTCGGTTGCATTGGCTTTTGCGTCGTCATTGGTCGTTACGCCTGTGCAGGCAGCCATGGAAAGCACCATGAGCAGCGCACACATAAGAGCAACAAACTTCTTCATGTTTTTTCTGTCTCCTTTTTGGTTATTTACAGGCGGTTGCCGCCGTATAAAGCTGAATCAGCTGTTTTTGCCGCCATAGTGCAGGCGATTGAGTATTTCGTTGCGGTATTCCACAAAGCTGGCCGAAGAACGGTCCCGGGGAAATTCCTCGTCGATTTTTATATCCGCAATGATCCGGCCGGGATTGGCTTCCATCACCAGCACTCTGGTACCCATATAAACGGCCTCGTCTATACTGTGGGTCACCATCAGGGCCAGCTGCCGGCGCTCCACCCAGATGTTCAGTATCTCATCCTGCATGCTCATCCGGGTGAATGCATCCAGAGCCCCCAAGGGTTCGTCCAGCAGCAGGATCTCCGGCTCGTTGATCAGCGTACGCACAAGAGCCACCCGCTGGGCCATGCCCCCGGAAAGCTGGGCGGGATAATCATTTTTAAACCGCTCCAGCCCGGTGATTTCCAGCATACGCCTGACCTTTTCGGCCTTGCCCTCGCTCTGCCCCTGCATGTCCAGACTGAAAGAAATATTCTTTTCTACCGTAAGCCACGGAAACAGCGTCGGGTTTTGAAACACCAGTCCCCGATCCGGGGAAGGGCCGTCCACTTCCGTTCCGTCTACCGTAACGCGGCCCAGAGTAGGGTTGATAAGCCCCGCCACCAGCCGCAGAATGGTAGATTTTCCGCAGCCGGAGGGGCCCACCAGTGAAACAAATTCCCCGCTGGTCATGGACGTGCTCACATCCTGCAGGGCGTGGGTCACGCCGTCGCTTTCCACCCTTGCAAATACCTTGCTTACATTTTCAAGCCTGAGGCAAACCGTTTTCTTTTCGTTCTGCATTATTTTTCGGCCCCATTCTGCCACCTGAGCAGATATCGTTTGATCCGTTCCAGCCCGTTGGTGACCAGTGTGAATATGAAGCAGATCACAAACAGTGCGGCAAAGGATTTGTCATAGCTGGCCCAACCGGTCTGCCATGTCATATACCAGCCCAGACCGGATTTTACGCCCAGCATTTCGGCGATCATAATGGCCACGCAGGAGGAACTCATGGCCTGTGTGCAGCCCTGAAGAATAGAAGGCATGGCGTGGGGAATGGCCACATGAAACACCAGCTGGCGGCTGTTGGCCCCCAGCGTCCGGGCGGCTTCAAAATACTCCCTGCCCACGTTGGAAATGCCCGTAAGAGAAGCCACCGTCACCGCAAACCAGGACCCCAGCGCAATGATGAACACCGCCCCGCCGAACAGGGACGTTGCCACCACCATAATAATGGGGATCCATGTGGAGGTGGGAATAGGCCCCAGAAACTTGATGATCGGATCGATCCAGTACCTGGCCTTTTTGGAATACCCGCAGGCAATACCGGTCACAAGACCGAGAGATACGCCGATGAAATAGCCCAGAAACAGCAGCTTGAGCGTATTGAACGTACAGTCTGCCAGCAGCTTGTAATCCACTAAGAACGCATTGATAATGTAGTTCATGCAGGGGACAAAAGGCTGCGTAAGAATGCCGGTTTTCAGCGTCAGGTAGTCATACAGGGTCAGGAACAGAAACAGCGCCGCATAACGGGGAGCCTTATAATGAAGCTTTTCATAGAACTGCCTCTCTCCCCTTCGTTTTTTCAGAAGCACCCACAGAAAGCACACCAGATAGATCCCTATGGCGGCGCCCAAAACCCACACATAGCTCCAGGGCTTTGCATTGCGGCTTTTGTTGGGCAGGATCACATATTCCGCCATGGCGATGCATCCGCACAGCAGCGGCAGAAGCATGACGATCACTTCTGCGGTTTTCTGGGCAGGTGTTTTTTCTTTTTCCTCCAGCTCCTTAAGCTGGCGGCGGTTCAGGCCAGACAGCAGGGCCGCGTCCAGTTTGCTTTCCTGCTTTACCTTATCCTTATCAAGCATGGGCTGCCTTCTCTTCCTTTCATTATCAAACATTTCCATTATATTGGGCGGGTTCGATTAGTCAAATTGGCTTTTTTAATCTTTTTCTCCGCTTCATCGATTTTGCCGATTTATGTTGGAATTTATCCCCGCATCAGGCATTTTCCACACCGCCGAAAAATGCAGTACAAAAAACAGCGCCTGTCTCCATGTGCTGTTCATATATGTATTTCAGATATCCTCCCTGTGGCAGGCGAGAAAATGTCCCGGCGTAATTTCCTTCAACGACGGGAGTTTTTCCCGGCAGAGCGGTTTGACATAGGGGCACCGTCCGCAAAAGCGGCATCCTCCGGGCAGATCCACCGGGCTGGTGGGATCCCCCTCCAGCAGGATCCGGCGGCGGGTGCGTTCCGTTCTCGGATCCGCCACGGGCACGGCAGAAAGCAGTGCCTTTGTGTACGGATGCCTGGGGAAGGCATACAGTTCCCGGGCAGACGCCAATTCCACCAGCGTCCCCAGATACATTACCGCCACCCGGTCGGAAATATGCTTGACCATGGACAGATCATGGGCGATGAACAGATATGTCAGCCCCTTTTCCCGCTGCAGTTTTTTTAGCAGATTTACTACCTGCGCCTGAATGGACACATCCAGAGCGGAGATCGGTTCGTCGCAAATAATGCATTCCGGTTCCACCGCCAACGCCCGGGCAACGCCGGCCACCGAGATCTCCGGGCATAATTCCACACCGCGGCGCACCACTTCCACCGCTTCCTCCGGGGAGATCACCTGTGCGGTGACCCCGGGCCGGTCCTCATTCTCGTTCAGGCTGCGTACGCAGAAGTTGCAGGATATGTTGCAGACCGGACACACCGGCAGATGGATCCTGCCCCTGTTTCTGGCTGCCCCAAAGCATGGATGCTGGGCAAAAACTTGCTCCTTAGTTGCCATTGTCTCCCTGTATTGCATTCATTTGGAATGCATAAAGAAGCAAATAAATCGTGTTTTTTCAAACCAGAGCCGACTATATCATCCGGCCCTGTCTCCGTCCAATCTATTTTACAATTACATATTTCCTTAAAATCGCTTTTCCGAATCTGACAGCTGTTATTTCATTCTTTATGTTGAAAAACCATATTTCAAACCGATTTCATGCCGGTTTCATTAGAATTATGCATTATACCTCCTGCTTTGCTGCAAATACTGAAACTATTACATTTCGCTGCATTTTCAAAATAAATTGTTATGTTGGTTCAAGCATAGCAATATCCTTCGTTTTTTGTGCATCTTTCTCTTTTATATACATGGAACGATAGTCCCCAGTTCAGGCGGAGAAAATAAAAAAGCCCCGCCTAAAGGCGGGGCCCGTGAAGGGGAGGCATTCACTAAGATCCTGCTTGAAAAACCGAAATCAATGTTTGAGAAAACCGAAAAGACCCTTTTTCTCGTAGGGTTCCTGACGAATATCCGTCACTTCATATCCGGTGCCCTCCAGCGCCTTTTCTACGGCAGAGGACTCCAGGGGTTCATCGCTGATCAGCACAGCCTGCCCCTTACTGTGGGAGGCGGTAACTTTCTTTACCGGCAGGTGGTTGCGAAAGGCGTCGCTCACATGGGCTTCGCACATACCGCACATCATGCCATCAATACTTACTGTTGTTTTTACCATACCCGAGCTCCTTTCTTTTCTTTAGGCCGTGCAGCCCAACTCCTGCTGGAGCTGAGGCAGCCGGTCGCTCATCTGGGCCAGCACAGCGCAGGCGGCGCTGCGGCAGCACTCCTCATCCAGCCCCAAAGCCTCCTGCAGTCTGGCATACAAGGGTTCGCAGCAACTGGCATACAGCCGGGCCGCCTGCTCCCCCTCCTCCGTCAGATATACGCTGGAGTAGCGCTTTTTCTGGGCCAGACCCATGCGGCACAGGCTTTCTATCATAGCGTGGGCACTGGGTTTGGTTACCCCCAGCCGTTCTGCCACATCCACACACCGGGCTCCCTGGCCCTGGGCGCAAAGGGCATGCACAGCCAGCAGATAGCGAATGGAGGCGGCGGTCATATTTCTTTCCGTGTTGTGCATATCTGGCCTCCGTTAAAGCAGGGGGGAGGTGCGGAGAGCCGCCCTCCCCCGGTCATGGTCTCAGGTTACTTATTGCCCCCGTGGCACTTGCCCGCCAGGGCACAGTGGGCACAGTTGCAGCCGCAGGAGGATTTCCCCTGCTTCTTCTGCCGGATCTGACTGCGGATGATCAATGCGACCACGGCCAGAAGCCCCAGAGAAATC